>Ga0209631_10002388_pt1 | contig 22534 bp, 48 predicted proteins | sample COG_08_FD_184752 | JGI IMG/M metagenome (GOLD analysis project Ga0209631, IMG submission 184752) | Pelagic Microbial community sample from North Sea - COGITO 998_met_08 (SPAdes) (version 2) | ecosystem: Environmental > Aquatic > Marine > Neritic zone/Coastal water | place: Helgoland, sampling... | reverse complement strand
GTTCAGAACGAGAAGTCTTAAAGTCAATAATGGATGGTACACCATTCCATTCTGCAATACAGTCTACTCTTCCAGCAACACGATACTTCTCACTCCATAGTCCACATTCTTGTGCGTAAATATTATTTACTGATTTTTCAAGAGTTGGTTTTAGTTGTGAGAACAAACACCAAGGTAAAAATGCAACATCTTCCTTTAAAACTTCTTTGTTGTTTAGGAAGTCCTCACACATGTGGTGAACTGCTGTCCCACGAGATGCAGCAGTACGCATAATATGATTTGCAACATCATGTCCAACACGTTCACGCCACGCTTGGAGTCCTGCTTTCTTTTCTTTACGAACACCCAACACTGTCGTGATTGATGGGTAAGTTCCAGTTGGGGTTAAGTAGAACCTTTTTCGGTTCACGTTGGTAGTACCCACTTCTGGGATTTCTACAGCATTATGTACAAACATATTATATCCTCATTATTTAATCTTATAGTGTATTATACACCATATTCACTTTATTGTCAACAGCTTTATCGCTTACCTTGACCTCTATATTTCTTGTAACTACGTCTTTTCGATTTATTCATTGTGGAAGTAATTGGTTTACGTCCAAGTGAAGTTCCTTTCGACACACCTTCATGTGCAATAGTCGCTCCGTACATCTTCGCCATTATTCAACTCCTAATCGGATTTTGTTGATTAGATACTCCTTCACAAAACCAGAACGTACAATGTCACCGATTGTAAATTCGATATTATCAAATTCTTTCATTGCATCTAGGATTTTCATAAAGTTAACCATTCCTGCTTTATCACTTGATTTCATCAAGTCTGTCTGAAAGAAATCTCCACAGAAAATAATTTTTGAATCTTGTCCAACACGAGTAATGATAGTATCCAATTCGTGGAAGGTCAAGTTCTGACACTCATCCACAATGATAACTGCATTATCTAGTGTAATTCCTCTAAGGAAAGACGTAGTAAGAAACATCAGTGAACCTTGGTTTTTAAGTCTTTCGTACAATCCAGCGAATGCAGCTGCATTCGGTTGTTCAAACATAAACTTAACCATGTTCTGATAAGGTACTTGGAATAGTGCTGTCTTATCTTCCTCATCGCCTGGCAAGAAACCAATCTCACGAGTTGGTACTGCACTACGAACCATGTACACTGTATCATATGGTGTTTCATTTCTTAGTACATCCTGTAATCCATTATATAATGATATAAAGGTTTTACCTGTACCAGCCGCACCATAGAGGAATAAATTCTTTCCTTCTTTATATGATGCAAACGCTTTCTTTTGATTATCAGTAATTGGTTTAATAGAAACCATATTATCAATTCTAATGTCTTTTGCTTTAGCCATTAATTAGTACTCCATTTATGTCGATGTTTGGCTAACACCGCATCCGTTTTAATTTGTTTTGCAGATTTTTTACCATACCGTTGTCCTAATTGACTATCGGGATGCGCCTCTGCCCCTTTTGCAAGAACCTCTTTCCAACCATCATCAGTTTTGGCATCAATGTTGTCACCAGTAGAACCAGCGATAGAGAACATTGAAGGCATCTGTTTAATGTGTGGGTTCTTTTTTAAAAGTTCTTCTCTTCTACTGTTAGATAGGAAATCTTCAAACTCTTCACCTGTTTCCGTATTTCTAAATTTAAATGTTGGCATTATGTTGTACTTTTCCCATCCTGTTGTTGTTCAATTCTAATCCATTCTCGTTCTTCTTCTGGAGACATTGTTCCACCTATAATGGAATTTCCAACTTTTTCTTCGTTGTTGGGTTTCCAATATTCACCCTTATCCATAGCAACTAAGAGACAGTCTGCTTGTATAGTTTCAATCAATGCATTTAATTCATGCTTTCGAGCCTTAGGTTCGTTATATTTCATTATCCTAAGTTTATCACTCATCATTTTTATTGAATCTATCTTATCACACAAATCACTTATTTTATGTAGCATGTCTTAACTCCATCCAATCTGGCATACCCCTCTTTTTCCATGATGCCAAATGTTGCTTATACTTTATATAGTAATCCCGATAGGCCGTTATTGACGATTCATTCTTTACATCGTCTGGCATTGCCTGTAAGGGTTCTGTAAATACACCCTCAGGCATATTCTCTGGTGGACTGAATAATGCCCACTTTAGTTTACGATAACTTTCATGTGGTACATTTTTGTCATACCTGTACATGAATTCTGTATTCAGTTCTGTCCACATTTCATACAACCATCTGTAGTTTTTCTTGGACTGTCGTACCCAAATACCACTAGGATGATTGACATGACAAGATTTGTACAAAGTATGGTCTAGTTGTGGGTCTGGATGGTCATAAGTTGTAAGCAAACGATTCTTTTTACTCAATCGTTTTACTTGTTTACCATCCAATACACGATGTGCAGTAGACATGAGTTGAGCATATTCGATAATCATTTTACTTGCATGAGAATCCACATGCATCATTGCACTTGTCTTTGCATCTTCATCTAGATAAAATATATTCACTTTTTCTCCCATCTGTAAAATATGTGGTCTTCGATTTCCACTGTTTTAGTTTTAGAACTTGCCCAAGACGGAGACACATAGTCTGCATGATAATGTGTTGCTCCTTCTGTGACATCTAATAGTGTTATTTTACCAGAAACAATCCCCAATGTAAAGACAAAAATGTCATTATATATTTCTTGGTTCTGTTTATGTATCTTATCTGATTTGCCATCACACCACCAACTGAATTGACACTTATGTCGAACTGGAATCATTTCACCTGTGCCTTTCCAACTAGGTCGAGATGGGCCTTCTTTAACAACTTCACAGATTGTATCTGGAAATCTATCATCAGAAACACGATTAAGTGTTACAGACATTACTGCCATCTGCCCTACTTGGGGTTGGTTCTTTGCTTCATGGTAAACATTCTGAGCGAGACAAGTTGCCTCGTCAAAAGTAAATTGTTCTACAGATGAAATATCTGATATCGCAACTGGTGTACCAGTTATCATAAGTGAAACGAGTAGTTCTTTTAGCATTATTGTGTCAATACCTTCATGTTGTTTTCAGATTCAATAGCATCTTCTTCTTTAACACTATCAACAGTTTTTTCTAGTTCTTCCCACGCTTTGGTAGAACGAACTTTAGACAAGAGCATCCTGTCTTTTCTCAGACGGTTCATAATAATTTTGTTTGCTTCTTTATCAGAGTAAACCAACAAAACATATGCACGATAGTCTGGGCCGTTTGCAACAACCTCAGTCTCTTGAACTTTGTATCCAGCAACGTCTACATCTGCAATGATGTTCTTTGTTGCTTTCTCTACTTCAGAGAGAACTGAACTACCGATATCTTCATTACCAATCTTGGCAACGAATGATTTAGTTTGAGAACGAACTCTACCATTAATACGGTCGGCAAGAGTTGTCTTTGCATTCAATACCGCAAGGTCAACTGATAACTGCAAATCTGATGTTGCTGCTGTCCCTGTGGAATAGATTGCATCTTTACTTTCAGGCAATTTTTTGAACCATTTTGGCATCTCTGCAATTTGTTCTTCAACTACCTTTGTTTTATATTGATACGTTTCTGCATCAACAATTGAACTAGGTGGAACTGATTCCAACTGGCTCACCTTCGCTGTACTACACGCACCAAGCAGTGCTGCACAACCAAGTAACATGACATGTTTCATAATTTATATCCCTTCTAATTGGTTAATTATCTTGTCACGAACACCAGACTCACGAAATAAATCGAGCAAGTCTGACCCTATCTGTGGGTAATATGTTATTATAACAACACCCACCAGAATTCCTAATATAAACTTAATCATACCAACATGTCCTTCCACCAGTATTCCAATTCGCCTTACATCTTGGCTGTCTTGGGTCTACATACGGTTGGTTCTTTGGTTGTCCAAAGAATGTGTCCCAAATAGAATATGTTGGGTCGTATAAGTTTCTTTCAAAATTATTATTAGATTGTATCACAACAGTAGGCCTATTGTCAATAGTTTTACCTTGTATAACTTTTGTAGTTGTTTCTGTTGTTTCGATAACATCTTTATCAGCAGTTACCGCTTTATTAGAATTACAAACCATCTCAGTTTGAGCAGTCAATACTTCTGGTGATACTTGGGTTATTATTTTCTTTTTTGCTTTGATGGTTGCCTCACCACATGCAGCGTTCTGTGTCATGTCTGGGCCGAACACATATTCACCACTGGTAGGATAGTCTGTGCCATCTATAGTTACGTCCATCGATACTATACATTTTCTAGTATCATCAACATACGGAAAAACTTTCTCTGAAATATTAGAAGTCTTTTCTATATGTTGAGTCCAATTTGTTTTTACAACTTTTTCATATTCACATGCAGATGGAAGTTTTGCAACCGCATAGTTACAACTTGTTAGTGCGAAAATACCAACTGCTGTACCTAAAACTTTAATTACCATTTAACCAATCTCCTATCACTTCAACTGGGCATTTGTTTTGATACTTACACAGTTGATAGATTTGGGTGGAAGTCTCTACTGCACTACATCCACCCAACATCATAATTATCATTATACTAAAAAGGAATCTTATCATTTGCCATCTCAAATCCTACTAAGTTTTGAGAGACAGATTTTTCAAAATCCCAACTCGCTCCATTTTCTTCCTCAGATTTTTCAATAACCTCTGCGGCATAACTTCCAAAAGAATAACCGAATTTCTCAATCGCCTTCTGGATAATATTTTTTGGAGAGTCAGTTAACTTTCCTTCTTTAGTGTAGAAGTCGTAAACAAAATCTTCTACATCCATCATTAAACTTTTCACAGCACTCATAATTAAACGTCCTTTCCGTCTATTGTTTTAAATCCAAAACCAGCAACCACATACTTTTGATTACCGATTAACATCTGGTCACCTACTGAAGTTGACCTTAGTCCCCACTCTTTACCGTTCTCATCAGTATTAAGTGAAGTCATAACAGTGACATTCTTATTATAGTCACCATTTGTTTCCTCACCATCACCAAAGTCTAGAGTAGGTTTTTTAATACTCCACGAACCCATAACATTGTTAGTCCATCTGTAAGCATACTCAAGTGCTTCGATTGTAGTAGGGAATTCTGGAACATCCACAAACGCAACGGTTTGTGGACTGTCCTCAAATGCAGTATGAATAACAGAAACTTGTGTCATTACGCAGCCTCCAACATTGAAAATGGAACATTGTAACCAGACACAGCACCACTGATAGGGTTAGTCACCATATCAACAATCGCTCTTGTCTTGTTAATCTTTCTGATAGTGCCTGGAGTCTTTTTTGTTTTCTGAACAACATAAACTCTCTGGCCAACTTCTAAACCAGTTTTGTTTTTCATCACTTTGAGGTCTGAACAAAACTTCTGAAGTTCTGTCAATTCACCAACTGTCATACCCATTAGGGTTTTTTGCATTTCATTACTAATCATAATATTTCCTCTTTCTCATTATCAACATAGCTATTGTATCAAGCATTAAGCAAGATGTCAAGGCTATTTTTTACAAAATATCTGCATCCCAAACTGACTGTGCATATTTGTCTTGCAGACGGTAAGCTTCCTTTTCCCAAGGAAGGTCGTAGTAACCAGTACCCTCAACAACGAAACATCTTTTCCAAGTTTTACCTTCGACATCCATTTCTTTTCTTGCGTACTGTTTAACGTGTATCATCTCGTGAACCACGGTTGTTACTAATTCTTTTAGAGTTAATCCCTTCTGAATTTCCAGAGTGAATTCTCTATTGGTATCTTGCATATCACAATAACCAATTGCAGAGCCTGGAATGTTTTTTATCTCAACCTCAATATCCAAGGTTTTCATTCTAGGCATTAGTTTGTCAATCATGTGAGCAACACATTTTTCTGCAATGTGTCTCTCATGTTTAACACCACCAACAACTGATATAACATTTCTATTTTTCATTATTGTGCCATCTTTTGAGCAATGTAACCAAAGAAGTGCATTACATCACCGTTTTTAAAATCAATCTCAACTAATCTGTTTTTTGTCATCTGTTGAGTTTTTGGGTGGAACGCTTTAATCTGTTCAATTACTGCACCCAAAGGAATCATATTCATACCCCACACAGGGCCTTTATATTCAAATACATGTTCTATATCTAGGTTCTTTTCTTCGACTAGAGTATCTAACCATTTTTCAAACTTCATAATTTTTTCCTTTCTCATTAACTATACCTATAGTATACATGTTATCATAACAAAAGTCAAGGCATTTTTTTAATTAAATGCAATTAAACTTAATAAAAGACTGTTTAGTGAAAACCCAATCGCATTAGATACAATGTACAAAGTATCCTTAGCATATATTGCTCTTACTAGGAACAAGAACAGTCCTAACCATACTAACAGTATGAAATTCAATGGGGGTAAGTCAGTTGACCATCCCATTAGAACTGAAATTGAGGTTGGAGCAGTTGCTCCGTGGATGAGAATCATTCCCAACCACCCACAAGTTTCTGGTATATTCAAATTTTTAATCATATAATTTCCTTTCTTTCTTGATTATACTTATAGTATACATGTTATTAGAACAAAAGTCAAGGCATTTCTTCATTATTTTGGCCAAAAAAAACCCTTGAAAAACAAGGGCTTTTGAGGTAATGGATGGAAATTCTGAGAGAGAAAGTCGAGAGAGAGGTGAATTCCCATCCATTGTTTATATCATACCTTAAAGGTACGCATAAGTCAACACATTTTTAGAGCTTCTTCTGTAGTTTCTGTAACTCTACGAGTCCAACCCCTACCGAATGTTTCAAATGTTTTTAATTTTTCATAGTATGATTGACGTGCTTCTTGAAAGTTCTTGATAGTTGTTTCAAGACCATGTTCGTCAATATACTCACCAAGTTTCCTCAGTGTATTGGGGCCAATGCCACCATCGGCAGTTGTCCCAATCATTGTTTGCAAATACTTTGCACTTCGTCCTGTACCAGCGTTTACTCCGAAATCGAATACGCAGAGGTCAAGCCCGTCTGGAATATCGTCACACTTTAGACGATTCCAATAATTTTTTTCGTAGATGGGTGCGGCATCCTCTACAGTTAAGTCTTTCATGTCTTTCGTACCACCGAAATCTTCGTAAACTCTCTTGGTAATGCCAAGATTAGTTTCACCGCCTGGGTCTTTTGGATGGTTGACATAACCACCCTCGTGATGGAGAATCATCTCCAAACAATGTTGATAGTTATCTTTCATATCTTTATTCCTTGTTGTAACTGTCGTTCCATTGGAACGCTTCTTTAACGACATTCTCAGAGAGTCCTTTGAATGCTTGATGTAGTTTTTTATCTTTTGCAGAGATAACGAGGTCAGCTTCACTTTTATGTAATCCTTCTAGTAATTGAATGAACATGTTTTCACGTTTAAAACCAACTAATCCATCATCACCACCTTTCACAAAACGATAAAGTTTTTTGTACTCTCTTCGTAGTACAGTATGTTCAGTTCCTTCTTCAGCATCATTTGCTGTAAAGGGAACTTCACCTTTTGGAATCACCCATTCGATGTTAGGGTCGAATGATGATTTAATGATTACACGCAATGCGTCACAATCATATTTTTGCAAGAGTTCAACTTTCTTTGCCTTCGTCTTTGCATTATGTACTTTCTTTAATACCTCAGAAAGTAGAGGTGTATAGGTATCTTGAACCATATTAAAAGTCTCCAATGTCATTCATAAGATTTTTCAATCTTTTGTTAATAAAATAATTTAGTAGTTTCGACCTGTCACCGTGTTCAGCATTCTGGTATTCTTCCAGAATCTTTACCTTCAAGTCACTAGGTATACATTCTAAATCAATTAGGGTTTTATTTCGTTGATAATTTCTCATCATTTCATCTGAACAATAGTCAGATGGTTCTAAGTCAATCCATGTCTCCAACTTTTTCTTGGATAATGGTTTCTGTCTCAACTCATCAACGAAAGTATTATCTGGCGAAAGAAAATTAGGTACACCGTCACTTCTATCACCTTTTAGTACATGCTCCCTTATATATATGTCGGGGTCAATATCTTTCACAAATTTTTTCAATGTGGGAGAATATTGTTTCACAAAGTTGTGTTTCTGCAACTGAATGAAATCTTTGTCACCAGACAATATAAGGATATGCTCAAACTCACTAGGAGTTTCAGCAACATGCTGTACGATAGATGCAATAACATCATCTGCTTCTGCACCCTCTACTTCTAAAACTTTGTAGGGAAAGATTTCTTTGATTTCATCTCTGATGTTATTCAGAGTTTCAAAGATGGTGTTCCAATCAAGTCCAGAGTTTGCTCTGTCCTTCTTTCGATTAGATTTGTAGTTGGGGAAGTAATCCCTTCTCCAATACTTTTTGCTATCGTAACAAAGTACCATTTCACCAAAGGCTTCATGGAATCGACTACGGTATCCTCTTATAGAGTTTAATACCATATGTCGAACTAGATTTTCATCCAGTTCGTTGTCACGCTTTGAACCTAGTTGCATCATTAGATTACTAATGGTAACTTGATTCATATCAACTAATATCATAACTTAATACTCACTTTTATTTACATTTATATATAGTACCCTAAAATAGGCAAGAAGTCAATAGATTTTACTCCTCATCATCTTCTTCTTCCATTTCAATACAGGCATCTCTTATTTCAAAACAATCTAGATACACACTAGTTTTACCATTCTCTTTTGTTGTCGTAACAAATTCATCCGTAACGGTTTGCAATGGATGTGGTATGTTACAACTTCTATAAAGTGTAGACTTTACCATTTCTATCATCATTGATATATCAGCAATAAAATCTTCATCTTCTGTGTCAACACCATTCTCACTCATATTGTGAATCATATTAACAACCAAACCTTCAGTTAGATGGTCTGCAAATGTCATATCTTGTTGCATTTGTAGTGCATAACTATCAACTTTAATATTTGGATTTGGTGTTGCCTGCAAAGGGAACTGAATTACTTTACCCTTTTGTTCCATCAAAATCTTCCTCTTCCATTTCCTTTGTCCATTCACATTGAATGTCTGGATACCAAGTTCCAATATTTCTTTTTGGTGTTCCGTCTGGATGGTATGCCATAACTAAACATACTTGTTTACATTTATTCTGTTGGTATTCACCCCAAAACAAGTCTAACCATTCACCTGTTCTAAGATATGTTTCCATGTTACGAATGTAACCACGATGACTTTCGTAACGTGCTTCTGCACCTTTTACTTTTGCTCTCATTGCAGAGCGTTCAGTAGACATTAAACTCTTTTGTGTTTTAATCCACTGTTTGACTTTGATATGACTCCATGCATCGTCATCACCTCTTGCGAGTACAGACGGATGAATGGATTTATATTCGGGGGGATTTTCTTTTAGACGTTTCTCTCTCGCTATTGCAAGTCTCTCACTTGCCGCTGCCTTCTGTTCAGCAGTCATAGGCTTACGAGGTTTACGTTTCTTCGGTAGAGTAGAGTCGTTCTCTACGTTCAAATTCCTTTTCATAAGTCACCTTTTTAATATCCACGTTCAAGTTTTTGTTTTTCCAAGTTTCGTTTGAATCTTCGTGTCGCAGCATCCTTTGCTTTTCTACGTTTAGTTCCCTTGGACTCATAAAAGGTTCTATCTCTTAATTCTTGAAAGAACCCATCACGCAAGAGTTTCTTCTTTAAAACTCTTAACGCTTTGTTTACATCATTATCACGAACAATCACAGTCATCCCAGCAGGACGCTCTTCTTGTTTAAAATTACGTTTCTTATTATACTTATTAAATTTATTATACCTCATTAAATCCTCATATTTGGCCTGCCCGGCAAGACTCGAACTTGCGACCTACGGTTTAGAAGACCGTTGCTCTAATCCAACTGAGCTACGGGCAGTATTCTTGGTTTGTCTACTTACTAAATTGTACTCTATACTGTTGTCCATTATGGTAAAAAGTAACGATACTGTGTGAATAAACAGTTGTCACCTCTTCGTCATAACGTGTCTCAATACTACATACTCTTTTAGTAGACGCTGTTGCTCCAGAATTATCGTGTCCGATAATCCCACCAAGTACTGCCCCTGCGGCCGCACCATTATCTTTCTTGGTAACTACTTTACCTAGAATACCACCAATGATAGCACCCTTTAGCATGTCACCAGATTTGTCTCCACCAGAAGTAACATTCGTACACACTTCTACATTGTAGGGTACACGATTAATTACGTTCTTGTTAACATCTGTAACTTGTGCTTCATGAGCGAATGCCGTACTCGACATTACCAACATGGCACAAAGTCCAATAGATAGTTTTTTCATTTTTACTCCTTCACGGTTTTTACTACAGCTCCAGTTCCGAACAATTCATATCCGTCCTTTGCTTTAGTAATTTTTACATATGTGTCCAATACAGTACACATTTCTTTTGCGGCGATAATTGCATCACCCAAAGTCTTATAAATCATAATTCTACTTTCTCACAATCAATATACATAGTACACCATTTAAATAGCTTTGTCAAGAGGTATTAACTCTTTTTCGCCAGTTTTTTTGTCTAACTCTACCTTGATAAAATTACCACGTTCTAACTTGTCCAACATAGTTGACACTATGTCCTCAATCTTTTCTTTCTTTCCCACATGAACACCCACATAATAGAATATGGCGAGTAATCCTGTAGCAAGAAGAGAATGCTCTAATCCTGTCATTTAACGCTCCAATACAATGATATGTCCGAAATATTTATCGAACACTGAAATCAAGTTTTCGTAATCACCAGTAGTCATTTCATTACAAATTTTAGTTGCATCCAGTTCCAATTGTCTTGCAAGGTCTTTTGCCTTACCCAATAGAACGTATGCATTTCCATCTGGCCCAGTTAAATCAATTACGATTTCACTCTTTGTAGTTTTGTTCCTAATCATTTGGTGCGAACTCCTTTTCAAACTCAGTTATGATTTGCTTCTTTTTATTTAGAAGCGACTCAACAGAGTTAAGTGCCATCCTCTTTTCATCAGACGCACCCTCATTCATTGCAATCAACAAATTCTCCAGAACACCAATATCTTCTAACACATCAACCATTACGCAATCTCCCATGATTTAAATTTCACAATTTTTTCTAACTTCTTGACTAGTTGTCTACCATAGTCACAGAAGAGAATTCCTTTGTCCCAAACCCAAGACTCTACATCTTGTGAATGATAGAACTCTTCATTTTGAGTCAACCACCTTAGTGCAGTTTCCTCATCACCAGCACCCAAGTCAATGGTTTCTTTGACAAGAGTTTTGAATTCTGTAACCGCAAGTTCTTCTGCTTTCTTTTCTGCAATAAAGTTCTCTTCATTAATCTTAGAAGCAGATGCGATTTCAGCATCCAACTCTGCATCTGTCATAGATGCAAAATCAACAGAACGAGCATAAGACTTAGAGTATGCATCAGCAACACAGTAGTAAGCAGTTTCCTCAAGGTCAGTTCTCTTGAACTCTGCAAGAGTACCAGATGGAACTCGTTCATTCCAATACTTGGTATCTTCTGGTTCAGGCATCATGCCCATCCAACAACCGTCTTTTTTAGAAAACTCTTCTGCCTCTTTTCTTTGGGCATTGATATAATCTACAAGTGCTTTTTCCATAATCTCACCTCTTTTCTCATCATTACTAGCATAGTATACATGTTTTTAGAACAAATGTCAAGGCTTTTATTCTACCCTATCGTGAATTGGTACGGCACCATAAAATGATGAACCCATCATCTCTTCAACTTTTTCACTGAACCTTGAATCAGAAGTTGCACCGTAGTTTCCACCGAACATAGTCCATGAACCTTTTTCGATTTCTTTCACTGGAACAATGTTAACGATAGTCCTACCCATAACATTCCTTGAAACTAATTGTGCTTCGGGGTATTCTTCACTAGGATTAAAAGGCCCACTCACATTTGTAATGCAAAGTCCTTTACAATTTGCTGACACTCCACCATTTGTGGTATCACCTAGATTACTCTTATATACGTTAATATGTAAACCCATATTATATCTCCTTTATGATTGATTTGACAAAAGAACTGAATGGTAAACTTACTTCCCAATCTTTATTCTCATAGTCGATTATTAATATATCTTCACCACCATCAGGGCCACAACAGTGTCCAATGATTTCTGCAACTTGCGAACCCATCTCACCAAGTTTTTCGTTGAATGAATGAACCTCAAATTTTCTACCAACTGTATCCATAATTATTTCCACTCCAAGTTATTATCTTCAATCAAAATGTCTCTAACTCTTTCTCTGTCAAGACTATCTCCACCACCCCAAGTAACTTTGTCATTTAGGGAATTGATGTACTTACTAGTTGCAGCGATAATCATTTTGGGACTCGCACCAATCGGATAAACCGCATTGGGAACATTACCGTAGAAAGACTCTACATAAGCAATGAAGTCAACCACTTCAGAAACTATCACTTCAACTTTATCATTATTAATCATATTTTTAACGTCCTTTCTCATTGTTTATAAGTATATTATACATGTTTTAAGAACAAAAGTCAAGGCCTAAATTCATCTTTTTTTGCATTATTTTGACAGATTGTCGCACCTTAATCATGGGTTATTTGTGAGGCATAATCAATTTTGTCAAAGATTGCCTCTAGTTCTGCAATCCGTTCACGACACTTCATTTTCGCAAAACCAGTGCCTGGTGTTTTCTTTTTCTTGCGTTCTAGTGTCTTTAGCATATCTGTAAAATAAACATATTGATTCTGTAGTGCAGTTAACTGATCCATTCTAATACGCCTTTGTCATTTCCATCAACTTGAAACCTTCTTCTGCAAGTATCTTTGCATCACCATAATGGGCGAACCCTTCTTCATCTGCAAAGTCCATGCTGCTTGTGTAGTAGATGTTATCATCGTCAACATCAATACCATGAGTATCCATCACATATTTGAAAGTCTTTGCAGTCTTGATGTTTCCAGCAATCAGATTTCCTACACCTTTGTAGATTTCCAAACCACCGTTGTTCGCACTGATAAAAATTGTTTCCATAATTAAGTTCCTCTCTCATTGACTATACATATACTATAACTTGTTTTCACAACAAAGTCAAGGCAAATCGCCAAAAAAAATCCCTGTAAAAACAGGGACTTAGTAAAAAAGTTTATTTTATTTTTTAGAATCTACCTAAGAATCTTGCAATATGATGTACAAAAGGTAGTAGGGTTGCAGCCATGAATAGGTTTACCCCTGTATGTGCGAGTGCTATTCGCAAAGTGTCACCCTTCGGCATTCCATCTGAAACCAGAAGTCCTGCTAACCAGATAGTTCCAGTTGTTCCAATGTTTGCACCAAGTACACAAGCGATTGCGGCAGGCAGTGGTACTGCACCAGAAGCGACTAGTGCGATGATTGCCGTAGTGGATAGACTAGACGATTGCCAGAGCAATGTCATAATGATTCCACCAAAGAACATATAATATGGATTTGCAATAAACCAAGTTAGATGTTCCATATTTCCCATCGACTTCATGCCGCCTGAGAATGTTTTGAGTCCAATATAAAAAATCACCAGACCCACAAGGGTGGTGATTACAGGGTTTCCTAAATCCATTTTACTTACCTTCTTCCAGAGTTTATCTTTCATGGCTTTCTCCATAATAGAAAAGGCGTAACTCTCATTACGCCTTTAGTTCACTATTATATAGGGGGGTTACACCCCTTTGTCACAAAAGTTTAATAATTTATTTTGTCCAACCATCTCTAGGTACATGTTTACCCATAGCAATATTTGTAATATCACCACGACAAATACCCATGTCGTTTAGTTCCCTGTCAGTAAGACTGGCAAGTTCTCTGTAGATTTTTTTGTCCATTTTTGGTGTGATAGATTTTCTGAAGTTTTTATACAAATCAGAAATAACATCACAAAACGCACAGTAAGTTTGTGTAAGTACAGTCATTATCTTTTCATCCTATCCAATTCTAACATAAGTGCTTTCGCTTCCTTATGGTATCCTTGACGAGAAAGTTCTGCAGCTGCTCTCGCAGTTCCAACAATCTCAGCATGTGCAACAATACCGTCCCATACCTTGCTTACTAAATGTGCAATCTTTTCACAGATTTCACAAGTTTCTTGATAAGTGTGTCTCAACACTAATCCTATAGACATATCTACGCTCTCCTTTTTTTCGACATAATATGGTCATAAAATGCAATAACATCGTCATCTCTGAGATGTTTGACTTCATTCGCATACTCTGTTCTAATAAAGCGTACAATGTCAACTGGATTTGGTTGGTGTGGAAATAATTTCGCAAACCATTTACCCATTTTCATTCTCCTACTTTGTTTTGGTTAATGAATAACACGCTCAAAAAAGTGCTCACCAATCTCAGGCAGATTATGAAACACTCCTATGGGGGGGTTATTCGCACTTATTTATACAACTAGGACAGTTGCTATGACTTTTTTAGTGGAATTATTTTTGCATACCCTTTGTAACAAAATTGCATAGCTCTTCTTTCAGTACTTTTGATGAACCAACTCTGACGTTTATTATTCCGTTATAGTATTCATCTGTCAATAGTACTTCTCTATCGAACTGTTCTTTTGCTTCTAGGTAACTGAGCATGCCTCTACTTTGACAGTAGTGTAGAATCTCTCGTGTGAAGTTTTCTTCACCCAATTCTTTAACGTCAGCATTAAGGTGGTCGGAAGAACCCCAATAGGTTTTCCAATCGCTCTCTTTCGTTGAACGTCTTTTGTTCTTCCGACCTTTTAATGGGGGTTTGGTAACTTTGAAACGTGCTAGTTTCTTACCAATATATTTTTTATTATTAATTAAGTTTGTGATAACATAAACGAACCCCTCACAATCCTGTGGGAGTTCGTCTACTTCTTCACCTTTGAATGTCCACATAACTACTCATCTTCATCAAACTCTTCGATATCATCTTCGTTATCACTATTTAGTCTGTCCCCACAAAAGGGGCAATGAGCAACTGGATAGAATCTTTCTTCCATGTCATGTTGTATTTTAAAGACTGCATCACAGCCTTCGCATGTAATAATTTTTATCATTAAGCTACTTGTTCGTAAACATCGTCCCACTTACCTGTAAGTCCAGCAACCTCATATTCGGTTACTCTGTTCTCAAAGAAGTTAGTGTGGTCTGCACCGTTAAGTACCCACTCTAACCAAGGTAAGGGATTGTCCTTCACTTTGAAGTTAGGTTTCATCCCCAATTGAAGCAATCTTCTATCAGTGATATACCTTATATATGTCTTTACTTCAGACTGTTCTAGTCCTTCAATTTCTCCTAACTTATATGCAAGGTCAACAAACTTATCTTCAAGTTTAACTGCTTGTCTTGCCATCTCATAAATTGCAGATTTGAATTCATCATCTACAATACGAGGATGTTCACCACAGTATGCTTTGAATAGTTTTGCAATACCCTCAACGTGAATTGATTCGTCACGAATACTCCACTCAACAACTTTACCCATACCTTTCATTTTACCGAAACGCTGGAAGTTCAACAACATCACGAATGATGCAAATAGTGCCACACCTTCATTCATAACAGATTTTGCAAGTGATAGTCCCAATCCACGAACTGTGTTAGGGTCACTATCCATCATAAACTCAATCTTGTCTGCCATCTCTTGATATTCTAGGAAGGCATGATACTCGGCATCAGATAACCCAAGTGTCTCATTAAGAAGTGCATATGCACGTTGGTGGATACCTTCACGAGATGCAAATGAACCAAGCATATTGCGTACTTCATTATTCTTAAATTTAGGTATAAATTGGTCAAAGTAATTCTGTCCTACTGCTACATCTGACTGTGTGAATAGTCTTAGGATGTTTGTAATGTATTCTCTTTCAATAACAGAAGTCTTACCAGATTTCCAATCAGCAACATCTTCAGACAAATCAAGTTCATCTTCAATCCAGTGAACCTTCTCATGTCTTGTTGTAATTTCTACTGCCCATGGATAATGGAATGGTTTATAGGTTTCAGAAAACTCCATAAGTCCACCACCCTTTTTCTTTACGAATGACTCTGAAACTTTCATAAAGTCATCGTAAGTACCAATTAGTTTATCATCAATAAAGATTTGTGGTACTGAACGAGCATTAGGAACTCTTTGATAGAAGGCAAGTCTTTCTTCTTCGTTATCCATACGATGTTCTGTATACTCATATCCATGAGATTTAAACCAGTGTTTTGCTTTGTCACAAAACGGACAATTTGACTTACTATAAATTTCTACTTTCATTAACTTATGCTCCTACCATTATAACTTGTTATCGTAACATTATATGGTTTCTCCATATAACAATTGTGTGTGGGTTTTGTATTCATTTGTTCAACCCAATCCAATTCTTGAATCAGACGATTGTACCATGCTTTGTCCATTTCATCTGATGCTTTCTCCATGTCCTCTTTTAATTGTCCGACACGAACTTTTATATATTCATCTACCCTTGACATGCTACACACTCCTCTTGTGATTGTGCCTCTATGGCTTGAGATTCAAAATCTTTTAGTGCATCACGAGCAACCTTTTGGGATACGTTTTCTGCACGTTGTGATGTTTCTGTTCTTAGATAATATAGACCTTTAGTTCCCAACTTCCATGCAGCGAAATGTGCTTTATGTAGTTCTTTCTTATCTGCACCAGCAGGGAAAAATAGATTTAGTGATTGTCCTTGACACAAGAACTCTTGTCTGTCTGCGGCTTGTTCCACCAGAACATTTTGGTCAAGTTCGATTGCAGTTTTGAATACCTCTTTAACTTTCTCTGATAGGAAGTCGAGGTGTTGGACTGAACCGCCATTAGTGATAATATCTGACCAAACATCTTGAGTATTTTTCTTTACTTTCTTTAGTTCTTGTTCCAGATATTTATTCTTCACTAAATGTGAACCAGCACGAGTACGATGTGTATATGCATTTGCTTTTGATGGTTCAATAGATGGTGAAGTAGAAACAATAATAGAACTATTAGCGTTTGGTGCAATTGCAAGTAGATGTGCATTACGTCTACCTGTACCTTGCATATCTGGTGCTTCACCACGTTCAAGTCCTAGTTGTAATGTTTCTTCTTTTGCTTTTTCTTTAATTGTTCTGAAAACATCCCAATTAAGTTCTCTTGCTTCGTGTGAATCAAATGCAATTCTTTTTTGGTGTAACAGTGAATGCCACCCCATTGCACCTAATCCCAAACTACGTTCCTGTGTAGCGGAATATCTTGCTCTTGATATTTCATCGCCTGCGTTATCAATGAAGAATTGTAATACATTGTCCAAGAAACGTATAAGATCACGAACCAAAGAAGTTTCTTTCCATTCATCATATTTCTCCAAGTTTAATGAAGATAAACAACAAACAGCAGTTCTATCTTCTGAGGTTGGAAGATGGATTTCGTTACATAGATTTGAACCGTGTATCTTTAATCCTTTTGCTTTCATAGTATGTGGTAATGCTCTATTCGCAGTGTCAATAAAATTAAGATAAGGTTCACCTGTACGATATCTTACTTCTAGAATTTGTTGCCACAAAGTTCTTGCAGGCATTGTTTCTCTAACAGTTGCATCATTAGGGTCTTTTAAGTCCCACATCTCACCTCGTTCTACTGCTCTCATAAAATCATCAGTGATATTGATTGCATGGTGTAGATTAAGGTTCTTTCTATTTACGTCACCTGTTGGTACACGCATATTTAAAAACTCAATAATGTCTGGATGTGAAATATCCATGTATGCTGCATAAGAACCCTTACGAGTTTTACCTTGACGATAAGCAGTCATGTCTGCATCAACCGTGTGTAGAAAAGGCATAGGGCCTGGTGCTTTATCAGAGATTGCACGAACATCATTCCAGTGTCCACCAACACCACCACCTTTGACTGATAACCAACGCAACTCAGCAGTATGGTCGATTAGTCCTTCAAGTGAATCTGGTACATAAGTTAGAAAGCACGAAATAGGAAGTGCCTTTGCTTTCTTGCCTGGCTTAGGTGCGTTTGATAATACTGGTGATGCAAACATGAACCAACCTTTAGATACTGCATCATAAATTCTTTGTGCAAGTTCTAAGTCACCTTGACAATAAGCAACTGCTGCTCTTGCGTATGCTTCTTGGGGTGATTGTTCTTCATCTTTACAATAATAATCCTTGAGTAGTTTGTATGCTTGTTCTGATAAATCTTTGTCTCTGGTTCTGTCTATTTGAATGCCGAGGTGGTCGAGACCAGTTGTTCCCTCGGCACTTGGGAAAGTTACTACGTTCTCAAGGGCCATGTTTTTAGTTCTCCTGTTTGCTTATATTTTCTTCCAAGAATTGAAAACGGTTTTTGCCTGCAATCCTTTGTGGGTGTTAGTATGTATTATTTCTTGAATCTCTACTGGAGTCTTTCCAGAAAGAATCATGTCGTTTATATCTTTTTCTAAAATACTCTGTGGCCAGATGCAAACACTATATCCTTCATCGATACACCGTTCAATCTGTTTACAGACCTGTTCATTGCGAGGTTCGTTATCTGGAACGAGTACCGCATTGTCTTTGAACTGTGGAACACGCAAATCACTCTGTGCAACTGCGATACAGTTCTTTAGAAAAAGACTGTCGATAGGGCCTTCAACAACATACACCGTATGTTCTTTGTTAACTCTATCTAATCCAAAAATCTTGGGATGTTCTTTGTCCAAGATTATAGTAATATATTTTTGGGGTTCATCCCCAAATGCCCGTCCTTGAAATGCAAAGACCTCTCCATCCTCTTTCCTAAATGGAATTACCATCCTTGGATGGTCACCACTTAATGAGGGGAACTTGTCTTTAACATGTCCATTGACATATTCAAAAAACTTTGGACAGAAATATATATCGTTCCAGAGCTCTTCGCTGATGCATCTATCAGATAAAAATTTGATAGCAGGGTGATTTTTTTCAAGTTGCAAAAACGAATCCAGTTTCAGTGACTTACGAAACACAGGTTTCTTAAACTTGAAGTCAGGCGCCTTAATGCCTGCCCCAGGCGTCTTATCCCCTCGACCATTGGAAGTAAGACCTTCTTTGTACCGTTCTAGTACATATTCCTTGTGTAAATTTGAATCTACATGTTCTATCAATTTAGATAGATTTGTACCCACAGAACAGTTGTGACATTTATAGAAAAGGTCATTCTTTGTTCTATAGATAAACCCTCTTGCCTTAGTCCGTATCTTCTGTGAGTCACCACAGTACGGGCATGAGAACTGCCAGAGATAATCAGTCTTTCTCTTGAAGTTCCTCAGACGAGGGGATATTAGGGAAATGTACTTTGTATCGATATAATTCATATGTCATAATATACAGGAAATCACCGTCAATGTCAAGAGTTTTTACATAAGTACTGGAAGTATCTCCGTTAATGCAAAACCTATGACTATGGAGCCCCCAATTAGGACGTATCTCCATTTTTCCAGAACACCTACTCTGGTTGATAATTCTTCTCTTAACTGTCTGAAATGTTCAGATTCAGTCTTATTGTGTTCACTCATGGCATCTACTAGTCTACGTTCCATCTCATTCATTTGAGTGGTGTTTTCTTTAGCATTAGATGTAATTCTACTGTGCAATTCTAGAACAGTTGTTTTGAATTCTTTTTCTTGTTCGTTCAAAGCTTCTTCCTGTCTCATTAGTTTTTCTTCATGCACCGCCATTATGGTGTGTAAAGACGATGATACCTCTGCAATCTTTTCAATTGCAGAATCAAGTCGAACATGAATGCCCTTCATGTCAGACACCTCTCTTTTTAAAAGTTCAACTTCGGTTTCAATCGTCTTTACAGTAGCCATATTATTTCTTCTTAGTTGCTTTTCTGTGTCCGTTCCATGCAACGAAGCCACCAAGTCTAAGCGCCCAGTAAGCAAGATAGTTTAGAAATTTGAATCCGTTAATTTCAATATTAATATCTCTGAAAATAACGTCTGCTTCTTTCTGTATCATCTTACCCCAAGTACCTTTACCTTTTCTTTTAAGGGTTGCATACTTGTAAGCATAGTCGTGTACTAGTCCACCCATAAGCAATACACCTGTTGGTGATAACCATGTGTGTAGGAACTTTGGTATTGATGCTCCGTCAAATTGAAATCCTTTGGGGATTACATATTCAACTGCATCTAGTGTGTAATGAAAGTCCTTTGCAACAATCCAATGGCGACTTCCTGTCAACCACATCCAGATTGCTTTCCAGAATCCTTTTCCCTTTGTTGGGATTGGGATTGGTTTCATGTGAGGCATTTCTTTGTATTCAAATCCCACACGTTTTGTACCTTCTTTATCATCAAACTTATTGATTATAAATCCAACAATGATAAGAACTCCTACCACTGTGAACTGCCACCATGTCATTGCAAGATGGACAATCAAGTCCCATGTTATAAGCTGTAAATATTCCATTTACTATTCTCCTGTATTATCGTTGTCCTCTTCCTCTGGGGTAGGGGCAACTGCTTTCTCATAATATACAATAATCTGTTTTTGTTGTTCTATGTAACGTCTAAGTTCTGCAAAGTTCTTAGACAAGTTTTCATAGTCTTTCACACTTATCGCAATATATGAGTCTGCACCGTTCTTCGCCGAATACTCTGTGATGAATTCATCATAGTTCTCATCGGGAGAAACAACATAAATCTTAACCTTGTTCAATTGAACTGGTTTTGGATGCTGAACCGTTGGGATAGTTTTTTCAACTATCTTTGTTTGTATAACAATTTCTGGTTCTGGTCTAAAAGTGGAACAACTACTCAGTAGTATTGTCGCCACTAGTAATAGACTCAAGGTCATCCCAAAGTTTATCTGTCGCATTCTGCATCCTCTTTTCAATCAACCCTGGCTTCTTGTTTGCAAGATGCGTTAGGTTGTGTTTATTTAAAGTATTACGCAATTCATCACCATATGCTTCAGACTTGCGTAAATCTGCATTAAGTTGATTAGTAAGTTCATTCAATCTTCTTGAGTCCTCACCCATCTTCTCAATAGTTGCTTGGTTTGTTTCATTTGCAACTTCTAGTTTTGCGTTGTTATCACGCAATGTAGCAATAGTTGCTTGAGTGGTGTCGTAATAGTATTTTGCACCATAAGCTGCACCACCCAGCAAACCAACTACAATCAATATTGCATATAGTCTAATCATTCTTTAGGCGCCTTAGTTCCAAACTTTCTCTCATAAGAGGGGTCGTTTGCATATTCATTTGCCCATCTATTTTCAGTGAATGTAGCAAAACCAATCAAATCTTCAATATTCTCATAGTTTTGTGTAATCCAATTATCCATGTCATTTGTTTTTGCTTTCAAATCTTCAATGTCACGTTTAATGTTTACATCATCTTCGACAGCAAACCTGCTTGTCAATTCTGATACTTGTTCATTCAACTGTGAAATAGTTTGTGCTTGTTGAGCAGTCCACCAGACAAATGCTGATACCTGTAAAACAATTGCAACTAAAACACCAATGCTAAATTTCATATTCATTTGCACAAATCCTCATATCTTGTGGAATGCAACCTGTGTTTTGACAGGTCGCCTTCATGTTCAAAATTCCACAATTTAAAAAACCACTTGAACATTACTCAGACTTCCAAATTGTCCATGCACCATATAGAATAGCAATGTAAGCTGCTATGTCTGCAAGTGGACTTGCAATGAGCATGACTACACCAAGAGCAATAAGAGCCGCTCCATCCCATGAAGTTCTTTCTTCAATTCTTGATTTAATCCAATTTTTCATTTCTGTCTCCTTTTTTATTTAAAAGATAGTTTGGGGTTAGACGTTGCAAATGATTTCTTTCTCATAACTGTCTTTGCAACTAAGTCTAGTTCCTTACCATCCCATTTTAATACAAACGGCATGTTAACATCCGTCTGCATATCGTTTAAGACTGCTTCGGCGTCTGGGCCGAGTTGAGCAATCTTCTTACCATGTTTCTTATACGACTGCTTAAACATCCGTATAAGCTCTGCCACAGTAATCTGTTTCTTGTTTCGTGCATCATTTACTCTATCTAGAAAGTGACGAGTGAATTCTACGTCAATTCCTACACTCTTATATAGTCTGTCTGCATATTTCTCTACGTTGTCCAAATCTGATTTGGTTAGTTGTCCTTCACCAGATGCAGCATTTAAATCTGCAATTGGTTTGTACATTCCCAACGCATAGGAATACGACTGTTCAAACTGTAAAAAGGTTTTCAATTTACTTTACCTTGGATAAGGCAAAGTCTGCAATTTTCATAAACTGTGCTTTTTTACCATTAATCATAGTTTTCATCTTTTGTTGATTAGAACGATTAACTTTGTCAAACACTTGTGTAATTGCTGATGCAGTGTACAAGTCAACTTTCATAGAACCATCTTTAAACTTGATGTTCTTGTTTTGCTTGTTCTTTACAATGTTTTTAAGAATGTCTACATTATCTTCTACGAGTAGATATTCATGTTCACGATTAAGGGTGTTCTCTT
>Ga0209631_10002385_pt1 | contig 22554 bp, 23 predicted proteins | sample COG_08_FD_184752 | JGI IMG/M metagenome (GOLD analysis project Ga0209631, IMG submission 184752) | Pelagic Microbial community sample from North Sea - COGITO 998_met_08 (SPAdes) (version 2) | ecosystem: Environmental > Aquatic > Marine > Neritic zone/Coastal water | place: Helgoland, sampling... | reverse complement strand
CTTATAACATATTTAGTTAATTTTTACTATCATTAAAATACTAGTTAATCTTTAATAATAGTTATTTTTTACCTTTAGTGGTATAAAATAACTATTATTTAGTTAAATTAAAGATTAATATGGTAACAAAAACAACCGAATACCTTGCTATGGTGCGCAATAAAACCGGCTTTTCTGATTATAAGATTGCTAAAAAGTATGAGATAAATCAATCAAATCTCAGTAAATATAGCTCTGGAAAGGCTGCTTTGAGCGAAACTCATGCTTGGCTATTTGCAAATATACTTGATATAGATCCTGCAGAAGTTGTTGCTAATACTAAATTAGAGCATGCAATCTCAACTGGAAATAATTTGAAGGCGAAATTTTGGCAAGAACAGCTAGATAAAATATTTTCTGAGTCAATGCCAATTAAAATTCAAATCGCACAAATTAACCCTATTGTGGGAGATATTCAATCTAATGCCAAAAAAATTATCGATTTATCAATTGAAGCTTCTGATCTTGGGGCTCATCTTGTAGTTTTTCCTGAGCTTGCTCTGACAGGTTATCCTCCAGAGGATCTTTTACTTCGTGACGGATTTATGGATCAGGTCAAAAATGCAGTTGATAATCTATGTGCGGCGATTCCATCTAATATCTCTGTTTTGTTTGGTGCTCCTAGTCATAGTGATAAAAATTTATATAACAGTGCTTACTTAATTCGAGATAATCAAATTCAAAATATCTATAACAAACAGGAACTACCCAATTATGGTGTTTTTGATGAAAAACGTTATTTCACTTCAGGAAGTGATTTTTTTATTTTTGAGTGTCAAAACACAAGAATTGGTGTTTTAATATGTGAAGATCAGTGGATTGACCGCCCTATAAGAGAACTTTGTCAATCGAATGTTGAGCTTGTTATTTCTTTAAATGCATCACCATTTCAACTTTATAAACAATCTGAAAGAATTAGTATTTGCCAAAATTATGCTTTAGAGTATGGCATTTCTTTTATTTATGTCAACTTGGTTGGAGGTCAAGATGAAGTTGTTTTTGATGGAAATTCTTTTGTCATGAATGATCAAGGACAGATTACACTTGAAATGCCTGCATTTGAAGAGATATCTACGGCTCATAATGATTCTTCATTAGTTCCTAAAGAATATAGTGATGAGGCTACTATCTATTCTGCTATTGTTTTGGCAACTCGAGACTACATCAAAAAAAATTCTTTTAGTGGCGCATTAATTGGCCTATCTGGTGGGATTGACTCTGCTTTAACCCTTGCAATCGCAGCTGATGCAATTGGTCCAGAAAATGTTCATGCTGTTATGATGCCTTATCAATACACTTCTGAGATTAGCTTAGCTGATTCCAAGCAGCAGGCATTTACTCAAGGAGTTAAATTTTCCAGTGTTGATATTCATTCAATGGTTGATTCTTTTAATAGGTCACTGTATGACTTGTTTGAAAATAATGTTGTAGATACTACTGAAGAAAATATTCAATCACGAGTCAGAGGGACATTACTTATGGCTCTGTCTAATAAGCATCATAAAATAGTCCTTGCCACTGGAAATAAATCTGAAATGGCTGTTGGATACGCTACTCTCTATGGTGATATGTGTGGAGGTTTTGCTCCTCTCAAAGATATTTCTAAAACTATGGTTTATCGGCTTTCTAAATATCGTAATTCTATCTCAGAAGTTATCCCAACAAGAGTTATTACTAGGCCCCCTTCTGCTGAGCTAGCTCCCAATCAAGTCGATCAAGATTCACTTCCACCTTATGATGTATTGGATGATATTCTATTTAAATTTGTTGAAAAGAAACTATCTGTTGAAAAAATTATTGCAGATGGCCATAATTCCACAGATGTCAATAAAATTACTTCATTAATCTTAAAAAATGAATACAAAAGGAGGCAGTCGGCGCCTGGCCCCAAAGTAAGTAGCAATGCTTTTGGAAGAGAAAGGAGATACCCTATGACTTCCAAATTTAAACCATAAATAGCTTAATCTTGAAAAACTTTTAATAAGCCTTGAGCCTTATGTCTTGTTTCAGCCAATTCATTCTCAGGATCGGAGTCATAAACAATTCCTGCTCCTGCTCTAAATGATAACGTTTTATTTTGTTGAATAAAGCTTCTAATGAGTATATTAAAATCCATTTTTCCATTATTACTTATATATCCCACCGAACCCGTGTAAGCTTCCCTTGGCATCTGCTCAAGTTCGCTGATTATTTCCATGCATCTAATTTTTGGGCATCCTGTGATTGTCCCTCCAGGAAATAAGGCTTTAATAATTTCTTTAATTCCAACGCTCTTGCGAAGATTTCCCTTTATATTTGATACAATGTGGTGCACATATGGATAGGTCTCAAGTGTCATGATTTCATTGACAAAAACACTTCCATATTCACACACTCTTCCCATATCATTTCTTTCTAGATCTAAAAGCATGACATGCTCTGCAATTTCTTTGGGATGACTAATCAAATTTTCTTTTTGAGCTTTATCTGAATCCCCCTTTCCTCTTGGATGAGTTCCTGCAATTGGTCTGGTCTGTAAAATACCTTCACTTAGACTAAAAAGTCGCTCTGGAGAAGATGAGATAATACTAAAGTTTTCATATTGAATAAGGGCTGAAAATGGCGCTGGATTAGCCTTTTTAAGTTTGTTATAAATGATAGAAGAATCAAGATTAGTGCTGAGATTGTAGTTCCATTTTCTTGATAAATTAACTTGAAATACATCACCTGCAAAAATATAATCTAGGCTACTTTTGACTCCAGCAATAAATTTCTCTTCATTTTCTTCTATGATTTTGCCCAAAATAGGTTCACTTGGAGTCTGTTCTAATGCTTTTAAATCAGTTAATATTTGTTTAATTCGAGGTTGATTATCTTCCTCATCATATATGAAAGTCTTCCCAAGTTTGTGATCTGTGTATATTACAGTTGGCACCCTAACTGCATAAGCAATTGGAAGGCTTGATTCATAGTTTGAAGATTTTAAGACCGGTTCGATTTGACCTATTAATTCATAAGATAGGTATACAAACCAGCCACCAGTGAAAGGAAGTTCTGAATAAACATTCTTTTGATTGCATTGACTTTCTAACTTACTAAGGAAATCAAAGTCAGAAAAACTATTTAAAACTATACTATCCCCTGGAAAGGCAAACAGTATCGAGTATCTATTATTTTCATTATGATTGACGCTTTCGAGTAAGAATGGGTATCTCTCTTTATTCTTGTAACAAAAAGAAGCTAAATCAACTTTTTGTATTTCATGAATTGCCACTATTTAAAGATTTTGAAGCAATATAGAGGCTTTGCCAAACAGAGGATGATCAGGATAATTACTTAACATTTTATTTAACAGCTGTTTTGCTTCATCATCCTCTTCTAGCTCAACAAGTACTCTAGATAGCTCATACAAAGAGTCAGCATATTTTGCATGATCCTGTCCCATTAATTGGTATTCTAAGTACGCATCTTTAGAATCTAGAAATGATTCACTATAAAAATAGGCACGGCCAAGCCAAAGCATCGTGTCTGTTTTACTTGAAGAGCTTGGTGAAGACTCAAGATGCGCTAAAAAGAGCTCTATTGATTTATCATAATTACCAAGCACAAAAGCATTCTTACCATCACTAAAGAGTTGGGCTGGCTTATTATTTTGACTCACATTTGACTTTACAGTTTTGTTGTTGGATTGATTCAGCTCAATCATTTGCAGCAACTCAGCAATTTTTTCTGAGTTAATCCTTTGATTTTCTATAAGAATTTCCATCTCTTCTTTAAGCGAAAGAATTTCGTTATTAAGAGTCTTTACATCTTTATTAATTTTAAGAACTGCCAAATCAATGTCGATCCCTTCATTAGCAGTCACGCTAAAGCTCATGATAAGTAGCAGGGCTAAATATAAATATCTAAACATTGTCTTTTTCATCAGGCGAGACAATAGATAAGTCAAAAATGAATTAAGGCTTTTTTCTAGTAATAGACTAGCTCAACCCTTCTATTTTTCTCCCAAGCTTCTTCATTGCTACCAGTAAGAATTGGCTGCTCTTCTCCATAACTCACAACAATAATTCTATCGTCTAAGTTGTAGAGACCCAGAACCTCTTTAACACTAAGTGCACGATTTTCACCAAGCGCTAAGTTGTATTCTCTAGTTCCTCTCTCATCAGCATGACCTTCTAGGCGAAGGTTAACTGATGGGTTGCTTTGCATAAAGTTTGCATGTTGAATAATAATTCTTGTAGCTACTTCATCAATCTCAGTATCATCATAAGCAAAGTAGAGCGTAAATGAATCAGCAATATTGCCAAACTCACTAATTGCAGCCTCTGTTGCAGCAGCACTTTCAACCAGAGCTTCTATGATCTCATCTCTATTTGCAAGATTACCATCTGCATCAAGTACAATTTCCTCACCAAGTCCTTTTGCAACAGCAACCTCAATGAGTTCATCGTCAGACATCATTTCTAATTCTTCAGATTTACTCTCTAATAATGCAGCACTCTCGACAATTGCATTAATAATTTGATCTCGATTAAGAAGATTACCATCTTCATCGAGTAGAATTAGGTCTTCAAGGCCTTTTTCTTGAGCAATTGCGATTAGTTCATCATTAGACAGTGCTTCAAGCTCATCAATGGTAAAGCCACCAGTTTGATCCATTGCAACTAAAGTTTCTTCACCACCTAAAATAGCTTCTTCCGTTGCGGCATCCGATGGATTGATTAAGTCCAAAAATTTATCACCCAGTTCGGATATATTTGTTGTGGCACATGAACTTAGAAAAATTACACTTGACAATAATAGAATTTTTTTTGACATTTTTTGATTCCTTAATTTGAATAGTTTGACCAGCTTGGCTCTCTTACTTCACCCTCTTTTTGCATCAATTCTACAACTTGATTATTATGTAGTGAAATTATAGACAAAATTCCTTTGTTATCTCTATTAGTTGAATAAATTATCATACCACCATTTGGAGAAAAATAGGGCGACTCATCAGATTTATTTTGAGTCATTACAGTTAGGTCTCTTGATGCAATATCTAGAAGAGCGAGTCGATAGTCTTTTCCGACTCGATGGATCAACGCTAAATCTTTACCATCTGGAGAAAAAACCGGTTTTGCGTTGTACCGACCTTCAAATGTAGCTCTTGAAATTTTTCCTGATTTTAAATCTTTAATGTAGACTTGAACCTGCCCTGTTCTATTTGATGTGAAAGCTATTTTGGTTCCATCAGGAGAAAAGCTTGCCTCCGTATCAATTGAAATGTTCTTTGTTAATCTCTCTAATTTTTCTGACTTAAAATTATAAAGATAAATGTCTTTATTTCCCTGTTTTGAAATAGTTAAAGCGATACTTTCTCCACTTGGATGCCATGTTGGTGAAGAGGCAATTCCATCAAATTTTGGTAATTTGATTGGAACAGTTTTCATAAATGGCGTCATTACAAAGACTTCAGATCTATTGTTTTTAAATGAAACGTAAGCTAATTTTTTTTGATCTCTTGACCATGCAGGAGATAGAATCGGATTAGATGATCTTACAACAGTTTGAGGATTGAACCCATCTGAGTCTGAAATCTGAAGTTTATAGGTCCTGCCTCCAGAAGAATTCTCAGTTACAGTTACATATGAAAGTCTAGTATCAAATGCACCTTTTTGCCCTAAAAGAACATAATAAATCTTATCACTCAAGAAGTGGGCAATCCTTCTAAAACCACTGTTATGTACTCTGATTTTCTTTTGATAAAGACTTTTCTGTGAAAATACATCGTATATATAAATATAAACGTTATAGACTTTGGCACTTACCTGTTCGATTTTCCCAAAAACAACCGCATCTTTTTTGTGTTCTTGCCAAAAATTAAAGTCAATTTGGTTAGTTATCAAGGCTTCTGTAGTTAAGGCATTGAACTGACCAGATCGATTTAGATTGTTTCTAATAATTTTAGCAATATCAACGTTAGTTGAGCTTCCTACAACTTCAAAAGGAGCAATTACTATAGGGAATGCAGCTTCTCGAGTTTTAATGATGTTGACTTCAAGAAGAGCCTGAGCTGAAAAAGAAATAAAAGCAGTAAAAAAAATTAATAATTTGGTTAATTTCATTCTACTTCATCAATCCAATTCATTTGAATCGCCTCAAGGACTCTCTCACCACATTTGCTCTCACCCTCCTCAAATTCTTCAAGATCCATGACCATATTTCTTAAGTCAACAAAGTTTATTGTCTTAGGGTCAATTTCAGGGAATTTATCAGATAAATTAATTGCTATTTCTAAAGAGTCGGTCCAACAAATCATTGTCGAGATATAGAAAAAATGAATTAAGTAATTTTAATCAATTAAGAGCCTTGTTATTAACAATTTTTTAATTAAAGTCTTCCAGCAGATATAAGATGTGGAAGGTTGTTAAGTTTATCTAAAACGTTATTTAATTCAACAATATTAGACACAACAACAACAATATGAAAAAGTCGCGTAGAATCTGGTCTTCTCTGTTGCTCGATGTTTTCAATATTGACTCCAAGATTAGCCACAGTGCTTGCTATCGCTGCTAATCTTCCACTTCGATTTTCAACTAAACAACTAATACCAACCTCAAATTGTTCACTATTGTCAGATTGCCAATCAACCTCCATCCATTGTGAATTTTTTTCTTTAATGTGTTCGAGTTGAGAGCAGTTTGTACGATGGAGAACTAAACCTCTCATGGAGGTCAAGACTCCTGTGACTTCATCTCCTGGAATTGGATAGCAGCACTGGGCAAAATTAATAGCCATACCTTTTGTTTTACCAATAGACAATATGTTTACGGTTTCATTATTAATATCTTGTAACAAGGTATTAACAACTACGGCGACAAAGATTTCTGAAAGTCCAACTTTAATGTATAAGTCTTGAAAATCTAGACAATTGAGCTCCTTAAAGCACTTATTCCACTTATCTAGAGGAACATCATTAATTTTTATTTTTTGAAACTTAAGAGCATCCGAGATTAACAGCTTTCCTAATCTTGCCAGTTCAACCTTAGAGTTGTCTTTGAGATGCGCCTTAATTGCAGTTTTGGCCTTGGAGGTAATTACAAACTCAAGCCATCCAGGCTTGGGTTTGACAAACCTACCAGTTAAAATTTCAACTGTTTGACCTGATTTTAGGCGAGTAGAGAGCTCAGCCTCTACGCCATTTATAGTTGCTTTTTGGGCTTTTTTCCCAATATTTGTATGCACAGCATAGGCAAAATCAAGCACTGTTGCCCTCAGTGGTAGCTGAATAATTTTTCCTGCAGGTGTAAATACAAATACCTCATCTGAGAATAAATCTGACTTTGTACTCTCCAAAAAATCAATTGATGTATCAGTATTTTGCTGAATATCTAACAATGAACCCATCCAATTCCTTGCAAGTTTTGTTGTTGGTTTGTCGGTGTTTTTGTAATGCCAATGAGCAGCAATTCCATATTCTGAAATAAAGTCCATCTCTTGGGAGCGAATTTGAACTTCAATAAACATATTTCTCGGTCCAATTAAAACAGTATGAAGAGATTGATAACCGTTAGGTTTGGGGGCAGAAATATAATCTTTGAATTTAAGTGGAATCGGCTTGTACAAGCTATGAATATGTCCTAAGGCTTGATAACATGCATTTGTATTCTCTACCACTACTCTAAAAGCATGCATATCAAGTACTTCAGAGAACTTGCGTGATTTAATTTTCATTTTGCTGTAAACACTTGAAGGTTGTTTTTGTCTACCTTCAACCGCTGCATTAATTTGTTCAAACTTTAATCTATTTTCTATTTCATTTTTAATGAGACTGATAGTTTTCTTTTGATTGCCATACTGTTTTTTTATTTTTCTCTCAAGAATGACATGTTTTCTAGGGTGCAGCGTTTTAAAACAGAGATCATCAAGTTCTACGCCAATACTGTGCAAACCCAGTCTTCTAGCGATTGGTGCATGAAGCTCAGAAGTTTCTTTTGCTTTAAGGATCTTTTTTTCTTCACTCATTGAGTCTATGGTTCTCATATTATGAAGCCTATCAGCAAGTTTAATAATCATTACTCTCATATCTTTTGACATTGCAAGGATGAGTTTTTGAAAATTTTCAGCTTGCTTCTGAGTGCTTGATGTAAATTCAAGATTTGTAAGCTTTGATACTCCTTCGACTATATGAGCAACTTGATCTCCAAATTGGTTTCTGACATCGTCTTTAGTTACTGAAGTATCTTCAATGCAATCATGAAGAATAGCAGCTACAATGCATAAGTAGTCTAACTTAAGATCAGCAATAATCAAGGCAACTGATAGAGGATGACTTATATATGGTTCGCCTGATTTTCTGAACTGTCCTGTATGCGCTTTTTCAGCAACCTTGTGAGCTTTTTTAACTAATTCAATTTCTTCTTTGGGCAAGTACTCCTCTAAAACACTGCATAGATAGGATATCTGCGATTTAATTTGAAATAAGTTAGAAGCCATTAAAGTTATATAGTCAATTATTTTAAATAATAAATTATAATTATATAATCATGCGCATGATACCTTGAAGTTCTTTATATAAAGGCCTACAGATATAGTGCACAATAGTATAATTTGCGTTTCAATAAATACTAATCAAAATCAATAATGAAATACCGTTTATTCTTTGTTTTTTCTTTAATTTTTCTTTTGACTGGGTGTTCTGTATTTGGTGGCAACAAAGATGTAAAAAAACTTGTTGCTGATGGTTTGACGCCAAAAGAACTCTATGAGCAAGCTGAAGATAAAGTAGATGCAGGATCAATAGGGCAAGCCATCGATCAATATGAGATGATTTTATCCTCTTACCCTGGCTCAAAATACGCAATACAAGCTAGACTGGATATAGCCTTTAATCTACTTAAACAAAAAAAATATAATAGATCAATAACCACTCTAAATGAATTTATTGATAAATACCCAGACATTCCTGCATCGCCATATGCTTATTATCTTAGGGGTGTTGCGGCAGAAAAAAAATCAAGCTCAATACTTGATAAGATAATAACTGATAGCGCTCAAAGAGATGTTGAAAGTGTTCGAGACGCTTATGGATATTTTGTCGAATTGATAGAAACTTTCCCTAACTCCAAGTACTCTGAGGATGCCAAAACTAAACTAACTGTTTTGAGAAATATTCTTGCGCGACATGAATTTTATGTTGCACTTTACTATACTGATATAAGTTCCAATATAGCAGCAGTAAATCGTTGCAAATATATCATTGAGAATTATCCAAATAGTGCCTCCATTCCTGATGCACTTCATCTTATGGCTTTTAACTATGACATAATAAATGCTGATGAGCTAGCTAAAGATGCGAGGATTGTTTTGGAATCAAGTTATCCTAGCTATTCACCTAACTATTCGATTAAATAGATAATTTAAGCGTTTAATCTATGAATACAGTAGAAAGAATCTTTGCCCTAAAGATATCTCTAATCATGTCGGTTAGAATGTTGGGGCTTTTCATGCTTTTCCCAGTTATGAGTGTATATGCATCTGACTATGAAAACTCTACTCCTTTTCTTGTAGGCGTTGCAATTGGAATTTATGGTTTAACTCAAGCACTTCTTCAAATTCCTTTTGGCTATCTATCTGATAGATTTGGTAGAAAATCAATTTTAATAATTGGTCTCTTAATCTTTTTTTTAGGAAGTGTTTTAGCAGCAAGTACTTCAAATTTAATCTTGGTTGTTTTGGGAAGAGCGCTTCAAGGTGGGGGTGCAATCTCCGCTGTCCTTATGGCATTTCTAGCAGATTCAGTTGCTGAGGAAAATAGAGCAAAAGCAAATGCTTTTGTTGGTTTTCAAATTGGTGTTGCCTTTATGCTTTCACTATTAATTGGACCAATAATTAGCTCTAAAGTTGGCCTGCAGGGACTTTTCTGGACTATTGCGCTCTTATCATTAATTTCAATGCTTTTAGTGTTTTCTCTAAATCAGTCAAAACCTATCAGATACTATAAGCTTTCAATCAGTGCTTTTAGTGAGACTCTAACCAAAGAATTAATCACATTAGATTTAAGTATTTTTAGTCTTCATTTAATCCTTGCAGCTGGATTTATAGTAATGCCATTACTAATAGTAGAAAACCAAATTGTTAGTATGGCTGAAAATTGGCATCTTTATCTTCCAGCTATTTTTCTATCTTTTCTAGGCATGCTGCCTTTAATTGTCATTTCAGAAAAGTTTAAAAAAACAAAATATATCTTAATGCTATGTATTTCTCTTCTAATTCTTAGTCAATTAATATTTTTGAATGCTTCGTTAAATTTTCAGTTATTTCTTGTGACACTTACAATTTTTTTTATAGCTTTTAACTCAATTGAAGCGCTATTGCCATCTTTATTGTCAAGAACTGCAGACACTGAGAAGAGAGGTTTAGCTATGGGTATTTTTTCAACTTCTCAATTTTTAGGTACTTTTTTTGGGGGTGCAATTGGGGGTTTGATTTACGACATTTATGATTTAAATAGTGTATTCTTATTCACAATATTTGTTGCAATAATCTGGTGGTTTTTAATGCTTTTAATGCCACTTAAAACTAAAAAATTAAAGGAGAAATAACCACAATGGCAGGGATAAATAAGGTAATTTTGGTAGGAAATTTAGGTGCAAAACCAGAAATTAAATATGCATCAAATGGAAATGCTATTAGTAATTTATCCGTTGCAACGAGTGAGTCTTGGACTGATAAAAGCACAGGTCAAAAACAAGAGAGAACTGAATGGCATAGGGTTAGTTTATTTGGTAAAGTTGCTGAAATTGCGGGTCAATATCTAGATAAAGGCTCTAAGGTTTACGTTGAGGGTAAACTTCAAACTCGAAAATGGCAAGATCAGAATGGTCAAGATCGATATACAACTGAAGTTGTAATTAGTGGATACAGTGGAACTTTACAAATGCTTGATCGTCGAGACGATATGAATTCCAATGCCCCTTCTCAGCAATCACAGCCTCAGTCGCAAAGTGCGCCTACTCCAGCTCCAGCGATTACACCTGTAGCTTCAGATGAGTTTGAGGACGATATTCCTTTTTAAGCTATTTTTCAAAGAGTTACTTTACAGCTTAGACTTCTGATTCAAGAACCACAAAAGCTAGTGCATTTAAGCTCTCGTCAGAGATGCTGAGGTGCCCCTGTTTTATTCCTTTCTCTTTAAGGTAAAGCCTTAATTTTTCACTTGGCATAAAGTAAGGCTTTCCATTTTCATTGCTCCTTACTGTCAAGTCCTGAAAGCCGACAACCCTTCCAATTCCAGTCCCTAAAGCCTTAGAAAAAGCCTCTTTAGCAGCAAATCTCTTTGCACAAAATGCTGCACTATCTGCCTTATTAGCAAACAAAGCTCTTTCATGCTCAGTTAGTACTCGATTAATAAACCCATCTCTATTTTTGTTAAGAATATTTTGAATCCTCTCAATGCTGACTATATCCGTACCAATACCATAAATCACTTGCTTCTAGCCTCTTGAATTAGTTGTTTCATTTCAGAAGTAGCATTTGCTAACCCAACAAATAAAGACCTCGCAATGATTGAATGTCCAATATTGAGCTCAACCATAGTGCTTATAGATGCAATAGCTCTTGTATTTTCAAGGGTTAAGCCATGGCCTGCATTCACTTGCAATCCAAGACTATGTGCATATTCGCTCGCTTCAATAATTCTTTGAAGCTCCAAGTCAAGTTCTTCAGTATTTGAAGCATTTGCATAGTGCCCTGTATGTATTTCAATAATTGGTGCACCACATTCAATGGCTGCATCGATTTGATTTTTGTCGGCATCAATAAATAAAGATGTTTTAATCTGGCTTGATTTAAGCTCAGCACACACTTCTTTTATTCTTGATAGTTGTGAGACCACATCTAACCCCCCTTCTGTAGTGAGTTCTTGTCTTTTTTCTGGCACTAAACAGCAGTCCTCGGGTGAAATATTTTTGGCTATTTTCAGCATTTCATCAGTGGCCGCCATTTCAAGATTCATTTTTGTTGTCAGTGATTGCTTTAATGCTTCAACATCATAATCTTGTATGTGTCTTCGATCTTCTCTTAAATGAAGGGTTATGCTATCAGCACCTGAATCTTCACATATTCTCGCAGCCTCAATTAAACTCGGATATTTGGTGCCCCTAGCTTGCCTTAGTGTAGCTATATGGTCGATATTTACACCTAAAAATATGCTCATAAATTTACCTATTTAAAAAAAACAACTCTTTACTTTTGAGTGGCTTGTCACCAAGGAGTGATTTTAATCTTTTTCGATTCATTTTTTTCAGAATACTTAACTCATTTGTATCAGTAACTATGTTTTCGCGTCTTAAAAGGTTAACAAGTATTTTTCCTGGGATAAGTCCATTATCACTTGTGCTAAAGCCCTGATGTTCAATAAATTCATAATTTAGATTTTCATTTATAGGCTCATCATTCATATCAGAGCTGAAATCAATGCCATAGCCTAAATCCTCCAACATTTGATTCTCAAAGTCCCGAAGTGCATACTCTTTTTCATTTGAATTCAAGGACTTGAGATTAGATAGGAAATTCCAATATGCATGAAATATCTCTGAATATTCATCATTTTCTGGAAGTAGTCTAAGAATCAGCTCATTTACATACATAGCTAATATAAGATCATCACCTAGAATACGTCTAGGTTTATCAGCAATTTCCCATTGTGAAAGATTTTTAAGCTCTCCCTTGCCTTTGAACGAAATGCTTAAGCATTGGAACATTTGCAGTGATGTTTTGCTTTTCCTTGCCCCTCTTGCAACAAGTCTTAATCTGCCAAAATCTTTTGTAAAGAAATCTAATAGTAGAGAGCTTCCCTGATACATTCTGCGGTGAATTAAAAAAGCTGGAGTGTTTTCAACTCTAGTCATAGCCTAGAGATGCAAGAGCTCTCTTGTCATCAGACCAGCCTTGTCTGACCTTGACCCATAATTCTAAAAAAACTTTTGTCTCTAAAAATCCCTCGATTGTTTCTCTAGATTCCTTGCCAATTTTTTTGAGCATTGCTCCATTTTGACCAATGACAATGCTTTTTTGAGAGGTTTTATCAACAAAGATGCGAGCAGCAATTCTATGGAGATTGCCGTCCAGTTCAAATTTTTCAATTTCAACAGTAATGTCATAGGGAAGCTCATTTGATAAGTTTCTCATGAGTTTTTCACGGATAAATTCAGAGATAACAAATTTTTGAGATCGATCTGTTATAAAGTCTTCATCAAAAATTGCCGCTTGCTCAGGTAAATATTTGAGTATCAAATCTCTGAATTTTTTTATATCTGACCGATCAAAGGCTGATATAGGAAAGACCTCAGTCGCATTAAATTTTTCACTTAATATCTCAAGAAAAGGAAGTATCTTATCAACTGTGCTGGCCTTATCAATCTTATTGATGCACAGCAAAACTGGGACATCTACCTTGCTTAGATGCTCTAAAACTCTTGCGTCTTCTTTCGTCCATTTGAATACTTCAACCATCCAAATGATAATATCGACATCACTAAAGGATGAGCTAGCTGCTCTATTCATGTATGAATTTATGGCTTTATTATTTCCAATATGAATTCCTGGTGTGTCTACAAAAACCATTTGATATGCTTTTTGGGTATCTATGGCATTTATACGGTGTCTTGTAGTTTGTGGACGGTGCGATGTGATAGAGAGTTTTTGTCCAATTAATTCATTGATAAGAGTTGATTTACCTACATTTGGACGACCTACAACTGCGATAGACCCTGATTGAAAATTCATTGTTTTTTAATCTCTTCTAAAATTGATTGAGCACAAGCCTGCTCTGCTCTTTTAATGCTTTTTGCATTTTTTTCAACAGTAATTTTTAGCTCTTCAACATGACAGCTGACATAGAAAATTGCATTGTGATCCTTTCCTTTAGTTTCTAGAAGCTCATAAAGTGGAAGTGAATGACCTTTCTTTTGAAGCAACTCCTGAAGCTGAGTTTTAAAATCTTTAAGCGAGTCCTCGGCCTTAGCTTCATTAAGAAGATCACTAAAAAGCAACATAGTAACCCTTTTCACAGTTAAATAGTCAGAATCCAGAAAAATCGCCCCTAAAATCGCCTCAAATGTATCTGCCAGAATTGACTCACGTCTAAATCCACCACTTTTCAGCTCTCCCTGACCAAGTATTAGGTTTTCAGAAATACTTAATTTTTTTGCCAAATTCGCTAATGTATTGCCTCGAACTAAATGAGATCGAAGCCTTGATAATTGCCCCTCATCTATAGATGTGTGACGAGAGTATAGTTCTTCAGAGATGATACAGCCTAAAACACTGTCACCCAAAAACTCGAGTCGTTCATTGTTATTCTTGCTGACACTTCGATGAGTGAGCGCCCTTCTTAAAAGATCAATGTCATTAAATTCATAAGAAAGGTTTTTTTGAAGCTTGTCCATGAATTAAACTGCTACGGGAGCTCTAATAGGCTCATCATGCTCATAATCAATTAACTCAAAATCATCATAAACATATTCAAAAATACTCCCTGGTTTTCTTTTGATTGATAGGGTTGGTAGTTTTTTGGGGGTTCTTCCAAGCTGAGTATCAACCTGTGCGTAGTGATTTGTATATATATGACAATCACCCCCGCTCCAAATAAAGTCCCCAACATCTAGATTGCATTGTTGGGCAATCATATGAGTAAGAAGCGCGTAGGAGGCTATATTGAAGGGGACACCTAAAAAGATATCCGCACTCCTCTGATACAGTTGACAGGAAAGCTTGCCATCTGCAACATAAAACTGAAAAAGTGCATGGCAGGGTTGAAGCGCCATACTCTCTAGTTCCCCTACATTCCAGCTAGACACAATAATTCTTCTTGAGTCTGGAGAATTATTGATGAGGTTTATTGCCTGCTTAATTTGGTCAATTTCCATGCCATCAGAGTTTTTCCATTTTCGCCATTGAGCGCCATATACGGGACCTAAATCACCATTCGCATCAGCCCATTCATTCCAAATGTTTACCTTATTTTTAGTGAGGTATTTAATGTTAGTATCACCTTTTAAAAACCAAAGTAGCTCATGGATAACAGAAGGCACATGAACTCTCTTTGTTGTTACAATTGGAAAGCCTTCAGATAATTTAAAGCGCATTTGGTGACCAAAAATGCTTTTAGTGCCAGTACCGGTTCTGTCAGTTTTTTCTGAGCCAGTGTCTCTAACTAGCTTCAAAAAATCTAAATATTGCTTCATATTTTTCCCTCTAGACGATAAGACTTAATTAATAAATAAATTCCAATAAAAATCATTGGAATACTTAATAATTGACCCATTGTAAGCCAATCAAATGCGAGGTATCCAATGTGAGAGTCTGGAGCCCTTAAAAATTCAATTATAAATCTAAAAACGCCATAAAAAATTAGGAATAAGGAGGATGTCGACATTAAAGGACGTTTCTTTCGGCTAAATAACCATAATATTAAAAATAAAATTAAACCCTCAAAAAAAGCTTCATATAACTGAGATGGGAAGCGCTTTTCCCATAGTCCACTTTGATCAGGCGCTAAAATTCCCCATGAGCTCTCAGTAATCCGACCCCAAAGCTCTCCATTTATATAATTACCTATCCTTCCAAAGCCGAGACCTAGAGGAATGAGAGGTGCAATAAAGTCAGTGGTTTGAAAGAAAGTAAGATGGTATTTTTTATTAAAAACTATCATTGCCATTAAAACACCCAGAAATCCTCCATGAAAGGACATTCCACCGTTTTGAAAATTAAAAAAAGTGATTGGGTTTGAAATAAAAACTGACCAGTTGTAGAACAATAAATATCCTAATCTTCCTCCGAGAACAGCGCCTAAAGCACCATAAAATATTAGGTCATCAACATGCTTAATACTCCATAATGATTCTGTTTTAGAGCGATATCTTGCAAGTAAATAGGCTGATAGAAAGGCTAGAAGATACATCACACCATACCAGTAAATTTTCACAAAACCTAAGTCAGCTATTACTGGGTCTATAACAATGTATTTCATAGATTAAAGAGTGACACTAATTCTAAAACGATGTTTGAGTTAGATAAGAATAAATAAATTATATGCATTATTAATAAATTTATGTACCTAACTCAATAGATATTAATATTTATCAGCTATAGATTTTTGGATTGATATCTTTTTTTTGATAAAGTGGATGAGCCGGCTGACCCGTTTGATTAATGTTGAGGCACATCGGATTTTTAATAAATTCCAGCACCTCCTGATCTCTATTGTATAAGCTGCCATCATTTCCCCATGCTGCTATAGTTAATTCAGCACAATCATGTGCATCGATGATGAACTGATTATTGTCTATTCCTATTGGATACTTTGCGCTTTTTAAATCTTTTGGATGGGTCGCCCTGAAAGCAAATAAATTTACCATGATTAGTCCCCCAAATCCCCATTCTGTAGCATAAAAGAGACATCTCCTTAATGTAGGATCATCATTGTTTTCATCAGCAGTTGAAGGGTTTAACCCAATAAATAAAATTAATTTTTGATTTAAATCCCATGTCCTTGTTAAGGAGTATCTGTAAGCTTTACAGGGTGAAAAAACAGCACTTTTTTTAATAATTTTCATTTGTTTTAAAAGTTTAACTATAAAATCATTTTATAAATAGTTATTCTTAAGACTAAGCTAATATGATTGAAAATTTTAAAAGAGTTAGTCTAGGGCACTTTCCTACTCCTGTCGAACACTTAAAAAGCATTTCTAAGCATTTAGGTGGGCCTCAGATATATATCAAAAGAGATGACTGTACCGGCCTAGCAACGGGTGGCAATAAAACAAGAAAACTTGAATATATTCTTGCAGATGCTTTAGATAAGAAATCTGACCTTGTGGTGACTGTTGGTGCAATTCAGTCTAATCATGCCAGACAAACAGCTGCTGCATGCGCAAAACTTGGGCTCAAATGTCTTATTATTCTTGAACATAGGCTTAAAAAAGCGCCAGAAGTTTATGAGACTTCTGGAAACGTTTTCTTGAATAAAGTTTTTGGCGCTGAAGTAGTTCTTTGTCCCAAAGATCAAGTGGTAGAAGATTACGCAGAAAAGATTATTCAAGAAAGAATATCCAAGGGTGCTAACCCTTATTTTATTCCAGTAGGAGGAAGTAACCACCTTGGAGAGCTCGGATACATTGAATGTATGAGAGAAATTATTGAAAATCAGAATCAAGACTCTTTCTCTCACATCATCTTAGCTACTGGAAGCGGAGGAACTCATGCAGGCCTTGTAGCCGGCAAAACGATCTTTCAAAGTGATATAAAAATTATTGGAATAAGTATCAATCATAACAAATTACATCAAGAGGAAAGGGTTTATCAGTTAGCTCTAAATTCTTTGAAGTATGTCAATCATCATCCACCCCTTCGTGAGGATGTTGTTGTAGAAGATGAATATGTAGGCCCAGGATATGCTGAGCCTTCAGAAGGTATGAAAGAGGCTTTCAGCATGATGGCAACTAGAGAAGGAATATTATTGGACCCGGTATACTCAGGCAAAGCATTTGATGGTCTAATAGGCTTAATCAAGTCAAACTTTTTTAAGTCAACTGACAAAGTTCTATTTCTTCATACTGGAGGATCAGCAGCGATTCCAGCTTTTGAGTGGGCTTTTGACTAGTTAAATTAACTTAGTCCTTTTTCTTTCCTTGAATAACTCTATCAAGGATTAGAGCGCAAAATAAGATTGCAATACCAGCAAGGATGCCCTGACCAACATTGGCGTACTGAAGGGCTTCTAGGACATCTTGGCCTAAGCCTTTTGCTCCAATAAGTGAAGCAACAACGACCATAGCTAGACTGAGCATAACTGTTTGATTAACTCCAGCAAGAATAGTTGGCATCGCCAGAGGTAAGTCAACCTTTGTAAGCAAATACCATTTAGAGGCGCCATAGGCAATTGCTGCCTCCCTAATTGACTCTGGAACACCCTTTAATCCGAGAACAGTTAGTCTAACAACAGGGGTTCCTCCAAAGATCATCGTTATAATGACTGCAGATACCTTGCCAGTTCCAAAAAAAGCAATTACTGGAATCATGAATACAAACGCGGGCATCGTTTGCATAAAGTCCATTATAGGCCTTATAAAGGCATAGAACCTTGGTCTTGTAGAGCAATAAATACCCAGTGGTATACCAATGGAAATACTGAGGATTGCCGCGGTTCCTAAAAGCGCTAAAGTAGTCATCGCCTTGATCCAGAAACCTAAAAAGCCCATGTAAGCCAAAAATGAGAGTGAATAAATGGCCGCTCGTGGTCCAGCAGAGAGTCCTGTCATTAAAACAATCGCACTGATGACAACAATCCATGGAGTCGTAACAAATAGCATTTCTAATGAATCTAGAACTGAGCGAATTCCAACAGTAATTGCGCTAAAGAGCACATCACCCTTAATTACTGCATAATCAAAAGTTCTCTCAACACCATCAATGGATGCAAGCCTGATATCCGGATGTGTTGGGAAGTCAGCAAACATCTGGATGAGCATTGGGAAACTATAGTGAATTGCTGAAAAAACAATAATGATAAGAGAGAATGAAATACTCAATAAATAATTCTTAAATTGCATTCCAGGGCTAATTAATTTATTTGAGAGCCATTCAGAGAAACGCTTTTCTAAAATTGAGTTTGCGAGAATGCCTTGAGCGCACCTAATAAATAGAAACAATGCAATGCCACTAATTGCGATCCAAACCCCTGAAGCTTCAATGGCCTGAGCTTCCTGTAAATATCCATCAATAGAGTCCTCAAGCGACTTAATTGTCCTTTTAAACATTTCAACTTTATCAGAGTTCTTCTCAATTGCAGCTTGGAGCTGCTTTTCACGAAAATCTATCGTGGATTGGATTTTGTCGATTTTTATGTATGCCTCAGCACTAATATTGCCAAAGAAGCCTCTGACTATTTGCACAATAGCAAAAGTTTCAATGATTAAGAAGGCTAGAGCCCAATTCCAGATATTTCTGATACCAAACCAGATGGAGCCAAAAAGAAAGGCAAAAAGATTGAATGATAGGACAAACTTAGAGTTGTTATTTATTTTTTCAAATTCATGAATATAGTAGTCATGACTGGTCTTCACAAAGCTTTTGATTTGATCAGTATTAATATAATTTTCTTTACTCATCCTGACCCTCGACTATAGACACAAGAAGATCTTTTTGGGTAACTACGCCCAACATGTCTCCCTTTTTATCGCATATAACTATTGGTTTGTTGCTTGAAACAGAATGCTCAATAAGGCTACTTAAATCATCATTCTCATGCATTCTTATAGCGTCATTGGGCAAATCGCCATTATCTTTATTAAACTCATCTATTGACTTCATAATCGATTTAGCTTTCACCACTTCGAGTCTTGAGATGCCTTTAACAAAGTCCGCAACATAATCATCCTCTGGGTTCATGACAATTTCTTCAGGTGTTCCAACCTGAATCACCATGCCGTCCCTCATGATGGCGATGCGGTGACCAACTTTTACTGCCTCATCTAGATCATGTGTAATAAATACTGTTGTCTTCTTCAGCTGCTTAGATAATTTAATGAATTCTTTTTGGAGTTGTCTTCTGATTAAGGGATCAAGTGCGCTAAAGGGCTCATCCATCAATAGAATTTCTGGGTCCGCTGCTAGTGCTCTTGCCAAGCCAACACGCTGCTGCATTCCGCCAGAGAGCTCATGTGCATATTTATTGCCCCATCCTTGGAGTTCTACGATGTTTAGTATTTCGTTTGCCTTGCCGTACCTTTTGTTTTTGTTAATGCCTCTAATTTCAAGTGGCATAGCAATATTATCAATTACCGACCGGTGCGGCATGAGTGCAAAGTTTTGGAAAACCATACCTATTTTTTTGTTTCTAAAATCCTGCAGGTCTTGTTTTTCGAGTGCCATCACGTCTTGACCATCAATGAGAATTTTTCCCATCGTTGGCTCTAATAGCCTATTAATGTGTCTTACAAGAGTTGATTTACCACTGCCTGAGAGGCCCATCACACAGAAAATCTCTCCAGGATTGATGTCGAATGACACATCAGAAACGCCAATAACTGAATTGTATTTTTCCAAAGCCTCTTGCTTTGTAACCTGCTTATTTTTGATAGCATCAAGTGCTTCTTTAGAAGTATTTCCAAAGATCTTTGAAACATTTTGAATCTGTATTGAGCTACCTGAATTTTCTGAAGACATGGTAAATTAATTTATTTGAAAAAAAACCGGCGCCTAAATAAACGCCGGTTCTAGGTTGAACTAGTTAGATTATAGTCCTAACCAGCCATCAACTGTTTCTTCATTTTGAGACATCCAATCTCTAGCAACTTCAGCTGGGTCTCTTTGATTAACTGATACTTCATAAGCTAACCAAGAAACGTCGTCTGACGTCAACTGGAAATTATTAAAGAACTCAACAATTGCTGGTGATTTGCCTTCTAATGAAGTGCCCCATCCAATCTGAATATTCTTCAATGCGTCCTTAGATGCAACATATGATTTTTCATACCAGTCAGCATCCTCTGAAGGTTGAATCATCTTGTATGCAGCTGGGTCATGCGTTGGTTCAGTCAACATTACAACATCAGCCATACCCCATATTGCATGCGGCTTGTAGCAATAGAATGCGTAACCCTCACCTTTTTTAATAGAGTCAAGCACACGAGCATTTTTTACAGCTTCAGCAGCTCTAATTGGCTCGATTCCAGCATCAAGTAACTTGTAGTCTCTTACCTTGACCTCATTTACGTTTGCTGATGCCCAGCCATCTGCACCAATCCAAAACTCACCTTTTCCGTTGCCATCGCTATCCATCGCAGCAACGACTTCTGGCCTTCCAAGGTCAAAGATTGACGTAATATTCATTTCGTTGGCGAATGCCTGAGAAACACAATAACCTTGGTTACCCTCATAGCTCTTATCACTAAGTTTCAAAGTTCCCTTAGGAACAAGGTCGTTTGTGTAAGCCTGTTGATTTGGAAGCCAAATGTCTGGATGAACTTCAATTTCTCCCTTGCTTCTATCGATTGCGCCATAGATAGCAGTGTTGTTTCCAGGGACTAAGTCAACCTCGCCACCCATTTTGTCAGTGATAACAGCAGAAAGTAGATTTGCAATTGCTGTAGCACCAGTCCAACCTGGATCACCAATATTAACTTTTTCTGCATAGGTTGTCATTGAGGCAGAAAGTGCCACAACAGCAGCGATAGCTGTTTTTTTCATTATTTTCATTATTTTCTCCTTAAATTAAGATTTTTTTCAATCCAAATTTAAAAAAAATATAGACTGAAAAATATGAGTATACATCAAGACATATATATGTTTCAATACTTATTTTCACTTATTTAAAAAGTGTATTTCACAATGACACTTAACTTATAAAAGGAAGTTTTTAATCTTAAGGTTAATTGTCTCTGGCTGTTCCATATGCGAGTTGTGGGCACACCCATCAATAATCTCAAGCTTAGAGTTAACAATTCCTTGGCTAAGTATTTCTTGCTGATTTTTATCGTAGGATCGATCTTTATTTGACCACAGTATAAGTGTAGGTGAGGAAATGTCCTTAAGCTGCTCTCTGCCATCCCAACAGTCCCAAGCATCGAGGCTAGCAAGAGCAGCCTGAGTTGATGCTTTTGCACCCTCCTCTAGGCATAATTGATAACCATCTCCTGACAAATAGTTCACAAACCAACTTTTGGCTATGTTTTCTCTAGTCTTTTTGATTCCTATTTGCTTTATTTTGTTTCTTGATTCTTCAATAGTTTCGAATCTATTTGGGAGGGCACCAATCGAACCTGTCCCAAAACAAATGAGCTTTTCAACTCGTTCAGGTTTCATTGCTGCCATTTCTTGAACAATCATTCCACCCATAGAATGACCAAGCAAATAGAAAGTTTCAATTTGCAAATGATCCAGTAACTCAAAAACAAGCTGGGCATTTTCTCTAATTGTTGAAGGGGCAGTCAGGTCAGCACTCTCACCGTAGCCAGCGAGAGATGGCATGATTAAATCAAAATCTTCTTTTAAGTCTTCTTGAAATCGCCACATATTTTGGCCACCAAGATAGCCATGGACTAAGACAAGCGGCCTTCCCTTCCCTAATCTTTTATAAGATAAATAATTCATGGAATGAAATGATAAAGTATTTTTTTGAAAAGAATTATATTAGTGACGTAATATCACCATCACCTGGCACAAATTCATAATTTAAAAAGTCTTGTTTTTTGACCCACTCAATTGCTTCATGCTCTGATAAAACAATGTCCGTATCAATGAGTGAGCACATATAGTAATGCAAAACAATATTTATTTCATCATCCTGATACCTTTCTTCTGCGACTTTGTTATGGATTTCTATATTGACATTGAGCTCTTCGAGAATCTCCCTTGATAGAGCCTCCTCAAATGATTCATCTTTCTCAACCTTGCCACCAGGAAACTCCCATTTGAGGCCCATATATTTTTCTTTATTCCTTTTTGCTAGAAGATAGCAATCATCTTTTTTGATAATTGCAGCAACAACAT
>Ga0209631_10002383_pt1 | contig 22577 bp, 20 predicted proteins | sample COG_08_FD_184752 | JGI IMG/M metagenome (GOLD analysis project Ga0209631, IMG submission 184752) | Pelagic Microbial community sample from North Sea - COGITO 998_met_08 (SPAdes) (version 2) | ecosystem: Environmental > Aquatic > Marine > Neritic zone/Coastal water | place: Helgoland, sampling... | reverse complement strand
AATATAAAGTCCCTTGACTGGAAAGAGCATATTAGAATGCGTCCAGGAATGTATATTGGTAAATTAGGAAATGGATCTTCACCAGATGATGGTATTTATATTTTACTTAAAGAAGTCCTTGACAATTCCATAGACGAATTTGTTATGGGTGCTGGAAAAACTATCGAAATATCCATCAATAATAATGGAGTAACTGTAAGAGACTATGGAAGAGGGATTCCTCTTGGAAAAGTTGTTGATGTTGTTTCCAAGATGAACACGGGAGGAAAATATGATACAAGAGCTTTTAAAAAATCTGTAGGATTAAATGGGGTTGGTACTAAGGCTGTTAATGCTTTGTCAATTAATTTTAAAGTAGAATCTTTAAGAGATGGAAAGTCTAAATATGTAGTTTTTGAGCAAGGTGAATTAATTGAGGAGAGCGATATTGAAGTTTCATCTAAAAGAAAAGGAACAAAAGTTACTTTTACCCCTGATACTTCAATTTTTAAAAATTATAAGTATCGAAACGAGTATGTTTCAAAGATGCTTAAGTATTATGTTTATTTGAATCCAGGTTTAACTATTGTATTTAATGGTGAAAAATACAAATCTGATAATGGATTAAAAGATTTATTAGAGGATAATAATGATTTAGAAAAACTTTTGTATCCAATTATTCATCTAAAGGGAAATGATATAGAAGTAGCTATTACACATAGTAAAGTACAATATAGCGAAGAATATTTTTCATTTGTCAACGGACAACACACAACTCAAGGTGGAACACATCAGTCTGCATTCAGAGAGTCAATTGTTAAAACAGTTAGAGAATTTTTTGGAAAATCTTATGATGCCAGTGATATTAGAAAATCAATAATATCAGCAATAAGTATAAAAGTCATGGAACCTGTTTTTGAGTCCCAGACTAAAACTAAGCTAGGTTCTACTGAAATGGGAGGTAATTTAGGTACTGTTAGGTCATACATAAATGATTTTATAGGTAAAAATTTAGACAATTATTTACATAAAAATCCAGTTGTTGCAGAATCTATTCAAAAAAAAATTGTTCAAGCCGAAAAAGAAAGAAAAGAATTATCAGGAATTAGGAAACTTGCTCGTGACAGAGCCAAAAAATCAAGCCTTCATAACAAAAAATTAAGAGACTGTAGAGTGCATTTAAATGACATGAATAAAGAAAACAGATTAGATTCAACTTTATTTATTACAGAGGGTGATTCTGCTAGTGGATCAATCACTAAGTCAAGAAACGTTAACACCCAAGCTGTATTTAGTTTGAGAGGAAAACCTCTTAATTCTTACTCTATGTCAAAAAAAATTGTTTATGAAAATGAGGAGTTTAATTTATTACAGGCAGCTTTAAATATTGAAGATAGTATTGAGTATTTAAGATATAATAATATTGTAATTGCTACAGATGCTGATGTGGATGGAATGCATATTAGACTTTTATTAATAACTTTCTTTCTTCAATTCTTTCCAGAGTTAATTAAAGAAGGTCATTTATACATTTTACAAACTCCATTGTTCAGGGTTAGAAATAAAAAAGAAACTATTTATTGTTATTCAGAGAAAGAAAAAACTGAAGCCATTGAAAAACTTGGTGTAAAATCTGAAATAACAAGATTTAAAGGATTAGGAGAGATATCACCTGATGAATTTAAGTATTTTATTGGCGAAGATATTAGATTAGATCCTGTAATGTTGGATGACAATTTTAGTATTGAAGATTTATTGTCTTTCTATATGGGTAAAAATACACCAAAAAGACAAGAATTTATTATAAATAATTTAAAGGTTGAATTAGATACAGTGGAATCATAAATGGAAGAGGAAAGCCAAAATTCAGAACTACATAATATTGAAAACTCAGATGATTCTTTAATTAGAGTTTCTGGTATGTACAAAGATTGGTTCTTAGATTACGCATCATATGTAATTCTTGAAAGAGCTGTACCATCCATTGAAGACGGTTTTAAGCCAGTTCAAAGAAGAATTCTTCACTCAATGAAGGACTTGGATGATGGAAGATTTAACAAAGTGGCTAATATAGTTGGTCACACTATGCAATACCATCCCCATGGAGATGCTAGTATTTCAGATGCTATGGTACAGATTGGTCAAAAAGATTTGTTAATTGAAACTCAAGGTAATTGGGGAAATATTTTAACTGGAGATCGAGCAGCAGCTTCAAGATATATTGAAGCCAGATTGTCAAAATTTGCTAATGAAGTTTCTTTTAGTCCAAAAATTACAAAATGGCAGCTTTCCTACGACGGAAGAAGAAAAGAACCAGTTAATCTTCCAGTAAAGTTTCCGTTACTTCTTGCCCAAGGTGGTGAGGGAATTGCAGTAGGATTATCAACAAAAATTCTTCCACACAATTTTGTTGAATTAATAGATGCTTCTATTAAATGTTTGAAAAACAAAAAATTTGTCCTTTATCCAGATTTTCCAACTTCTGGTATAATGGACGTAACTAATTATAGTGACGGTTTAAGGGGTGGTAGAATTAAAGTTAGAGCAAAGGTTAGTCAGTTAAATAAAAACACTCTAGTTGTAACTCAAATTCCTTTTTCAACAACTACCTCATCTCTGATTGAATCCATTTTAAAAGCAAATGACAAGGGGAAAATAAAAATTAAAAAAATTGAGGACAACACTGCAAATGAAGTTGAGATATTAATTCATTTACCTAATGGCGTTTCACCTGATAAAAGTATAGATGGATTGTATGCATTTACATCTTGTGAGACATCAATATCTCCTTTGGGTTGTGTAATTGAAGATAATAGACCCTTGTTTATTGGAGTTTCTGAAATTTTAAAAAAATCCACTGAAAGAACAAAAGAGTTATTAAGATTAGAATTAGAATATAAAAAATCTGATTTTGAAAATCAGTGGCATTATGCATCACTTGAAAGGATTTTTATTGAAAATAGAATTTATAGACTAATTGAAGATGAGGAGACCTGGGAGGGTGTAATAAAAACAATTGATAAAGGTTTAAAACCTTTTACTAAACATTTAAAAAGAAATGTTAATGAGGATGATATATTAAGATTAACAGAAATTAAAATTAAAAGAATATCAAAATTTGATATAGAAAAAGCTATACTCAAAATTCAATCTATTGAAGAAGAACTAGATAAAATTAGATTTAACTTAGATAATTTAACTGATTTTGCTATTTCTTACTTTAAAAAACTTAAGGATGTTTATGGAAAGAATAGAAAAAGAAAAACAGAAATTAGAATTTTTGACGATGTAGATGCTAAAAAGGTTGTCGTAAAAAATTCAAAACTTTATATCAACAGAATTGAAGGTTTCATAGGTACATCAATTAGAAGAGATGAGTTTATACAAGAATGTTCAGATATTGATGATGTAATAGTATTTACAGAGGATGGACAAATGATGGTTACAAGAATTGATAAGAAAAAGTTTGTAGCTAAAAACATAATCCATGCGTCTGTTTTTAAAAGAAAGGACAAAAGAACTGTGTATAATGTAATATATCGTGATGGAAAAAAAGGAACATCATATATAAAAAGGTTTTTTGTAAAAGGAGTAACTAGAGATAAAATGTATGATTTGACAAGAGGAACCAAAGACTCAAAAATATTATATTTCACCTCTAATCCTAATGGTGAAGCAGAAATTGTCAATGTTATTTTAAGACAAACGGGTTCAATCAAAAAATTAAAATGGGAGCTTGATTTTGCTGATTTAGTTATAAAAGGTAGAGCCTCCAAAGGAAATATTGTATCAAAATACTCAATAAATAAAATAGAATTTAAAGAGCAAGGTTTGTCAACTTTAAAACCTAGGAAAATCTGGTTTGATGAAACAGTTCAAAGACTTAATGTAGATTCAAGGGGGGAATTATTGGGTGAATTTAAAAGTGATGATAAACTTTTAATAATTCTTCAAAATGGGGTTTTAAAAACAGTTAAACCTGATGTTAATATGCATTTTCCTGAGCATATGGTTTCATTGGAGAAGTGGATCCCTGAAAAACCAATTTCTGCAATTTATTTTAACGGAGCAAAAGACAGGTATTTTATAAAAAGATTTACAGCTGGATCTCAAAATACAGATCAAAAATTTATTCCTGATGGTTCAAAAGTTCAATTGGAAATGATTTCAACTGAGTGGAAGCCTGTAATAGAAATAACTTTTTCTAAATCCGGAAAGAATATTAGAGATAATGAAATAAAACATATCGAAGAAATCATTTCTGTAAAAGGGATTAAAGCCATTGGTAACCAATTAAGTTCTTATAAAATCAAAAACATTGATCAATTAGAGCCGTTGGAGTATACTCCACGCGAAAAATTAAGTTTAAATGAACTGGAGGTTGAATCTGAGGAAATTTCTAAAAATGATTTTGAAATTGAGTCAAATAACAAATCCAGGGATGGACAAACTGAATTAGAGTTCTAGTTACTTAGTTTTCTTACATAACCCCTCTGTTTATTTTCCGTATCACCAACAAATGAATACTCAAAAGTATAAGAATTGTTTTCAGTACTTAAAATCTTCATCTGAACAGGTTTTTTTTCATTTAATGACATGGGGTTGATTTTTCTATATATACACTCGCAATCTGAAACCCAGCTTACAGAGTTAGAATCTATTTTTCCGTTAAAATATCCGATTTCTAAGTCTTTGCTTCTGACAAAAGTTGTTTTTAAAGTATCACCGGTTTCAGAAATTGATTCAAATTCAAAAGTTCCGGTTTGGAAATCTAAACAGTTTCTTTCTGGAAAGTCACATGAATATAGAAAAAAACAGAATATTAGAAGCCTATTATACATGCATGCAAATGTATTAATTATTATAAGTCTTAAATGATCCATTGTTAAAAAAAATTACAATTCTATCAATACTTTTTTCTGTTATAGTATTTTCCCCCTCTTGGTTGATAGGATCAGTCTTAGAGGAGTAGGTAGGGGAGTGTTCAGGATGGGATTCATTTTCAGTATTTTCAGAAAACAACCATTCTAGATCTATATTTTCAATAGATTTATAAATTTTAAGAACAAAATCTAAACTAGGTTTGTTTCTTCCACTAAGGATGTGAGAAACACTGGATCTTTGAACACCAATTTTTTCAGCAAATTTTGATGCACTTAAACCTTCTTTTGAAATAATTTTTTTTAATTTTTCTGCGAAATATTCCATGTATACAAATGTAAATTTAATCATAAAATTTACAATACTAAAGTTAATTACTATTAAATTTATTAACAATTTAATTAAAGTTATAGTTTAATTATTAAACTATAATATGCTTAAAAACAATAATTTAAAACTAATTAATAAAAAAATGAATACAATTGTGAATTTTAATTCGATTTTCGACATTAATAATAACTTTTTTTGGTTCACAATTGTAACCAATACTATTGCTAAATTTGTAAATTATTTTATGGAACTAAATATTAAAGATTATAAAAAATTTAAAGTGAACGATTTGTTTGGTAGATATATAACAAATGATTCTATCATTAATATACTAACTACTTATTCGCCAAAAATCTCTGGTTATAGTGTACAAAAACGACCTATATACTCATTTTCATATGGCTCTGGAAAAACAAAAATTTTAATTTGGTCTCAAATGCATGGTAATGAATCAACTTCAACCAAAGCATTATTTGATTGTATTTCCTACATAACAAACATAGACCCCTCTTTGTTAGACTCTATTTCGTTGACAGTTTTACCAATTTTAAATCCTGATGGTGCTTTTGAATATACCAGAGAAAATTATAATAAAATTGATTTAAATAGAGATGCTGTTGATTTAACTCAGCCTGAAAGTAAACTACTTAGATCAATATATGATACCTTAAAACCTCATTTTTGTTTTAACCTCCATGATCAAAGAACTATTTATTCACTCAATAATTTTGATTCATCAATTCTTTCATTTCTATCTCCCTCCTCTGATATAAATAAATTAGAAACCGAATCTCGTATTAAGTCTATGTCTGTTATTTCTCATGTTTATGAAAGTATGTCCAAAATAATTCCTGGAAACATTGGACGCTACAATGACGATTTTAACATAAATTGTGTTGGTGATACCTTTCAATCATTAAAAACTCCAACAATATTATTTGAATCAGGGCATTATAATGATGATTACAACAGAGAAGTATCTAGAAAATATGTATGCTTTTCATTAATTTATTCTATTCAATGCATAGCAAATAAACTATTCACAGATCATAATAATTATTATAATATTCCAGAGAATAAAACCCAGTTAACTGATATTAAAATTGTTAATATTAAAGTTAAACAGAAGTCGACTTTTAAATTAACTAATCTTACAATTATGTTTAAAGAAATTTTAAATAAGGAAACTCAAACCGTAGAATTTAAACCTGAAATTAACGAAATAGGTACTTTATTGAATACCTCAGGTCATCTTGTTTTAGACTTTAAAATTATTGATACCGTTTTTGACTTAACCAAACCTAACTCAATTGATAATATTATTTTGAATGTTAATAAATTGCGAAATATTCACTAATTACTTGAATTAGATAAAAATAATTCAATATATTTGCAATTCTGTAAATTAAAATTCAATAAAATGGCGAAATTTAAATTAGATGAAATTGATCACCAAATATTAGATCTACTTATTGATAACACTCGTACAGCTTTTACTGATATAGCAAAGAAATTACTTATTTCAGCAGGTACTGTTCACGTTCGTGTCAAAAAGATGGAAGATGCAGGAATTATCAAAGGATCTTCACTTACTTTAGATTATAAAAAACTTGGATACACATTTATCTCTTATATTGGTATTTTTCTTGAAAAAACTCACCAAACTAAATTTGTACTTCAAAAATTAGAATCAATACCATTTGTTACAGTTGCTCACATTACAACTGGAAAATTTAATATATTCTGTAAAGTTCGTGCTAAAAGTACTGATCATGCAAAGGAAATTATTTTCTTAATTGATGATGTTGAAGGAGTTTCTAGAACTGAAACCATGATTTCATTGGAAGAAAGTATAAATGACAAGAAAAGACTCATGCATAGAATTTTTAACGAATTACAATAAAATTAGTGAGAGAATTAACAAAGAAAGAAAGATTTAACGACAAAGTTCTTTCACGATTTAACCTTTACAATAGTATTTTTTCAACTCTTCCATACGAAAGTATTGCTAATACTGGAGTTATGCTTCCTTTGTTTGAAGCGATTTGTGTTAAGGGTTATAATAATAATAAAAATCCCTCTGAAATCGTTGAAGAATTCTTTGATATTTATATGACTGACTCTAGTAATACTGATCAAATATCATTATTATTTCGTTTTATACAATATATTGAGAGACAGGTAGTATTATTTGATGCTGTTGAGGATGCTTCCTTCTCACAAATAAATAATCTTGATGGTAGGGGTACTTTACGAAGTCTGAAAGAAGAAGTTGAATCAAAAAACAAAAAGTCTGAGTTTAAAAAATACCTATCTACATTTAAAATTAGACCTGTCTTAACTGCGCATCCTACACAATTTTATCCTGGATCTGTATTGGGCATTATTACTGATTTAACTGAAGCTGTAAAAAAAAATGATTTAGCTGAAATTAAAGTTTTATTATCCCAACTAGGAAAAACACCTTTTTTTAAAAATAAAAAGCCAACTCCTTATGATGAGGCTGTTAGTTTGACTTGGTATTTAGAAAATGTGTTTTATAAATCGATTAGTAATATTTATAAGTATATCAAAACTAATGTATTTGATGGTCAAAATTTTGATAATGATATTATAAATTTAGGATTTTGGCCTGGTGGAGACAGAGACGGGAATCCTTATGTAACAACCAAGATCACCCTTAAAACTGCTAATAAACTTAGAAGTGATATTATTAAAAACTACTACCGTGATATAAGATCTCTTAGAAGAAGACTTACTTTTAAAAATATTGAATCTAAAGTTATTGATATTGAAAATAGACTCTACAGAAGTATTTTTAATGAAAATAAATCTCCAAAAATTTCATTAAATGAGCTTAAAGGTTGTCTTGATGAAATCAAATCCATACTTATTTCTGAACATAACTCTTTATTTCTTGATGAACTTCAAGATATTATTGATAAAGTAAAGATTTTCGGTTATCATTTTGCAAGTCTTGATATTAGACAAGATTCAAGAATTCACAGCAGTGCATTTAGTTCAATATTGAAAATTTCACAACAAAAACTAAATAAGTTATTTCCAGATAATTATTTAGATTTAAATGAATCAAAAAAAATAAAAACTTTATCAAGGATTAAAGGAGATATTTCACCTGATTTATTTGAAGATGACTTAACTAAATCAACCTTAAGCTCAATAAGAGCTATGAAGGAAATTCAGGGTGAAAATGGAGAAAAAGCATGTAATAGATACATTATCAGTAATAATCAGTCTGCATTGAATATTTTAGAAGTTTTTACAATGTTTAGATTGAGTAATTGGGATAATCCAACTGTAGATATTGTTCCTCTTTTTGAAACTGTTTCTGATTTGAAAGTTGCTTCCAAGGTTATGGATTTGGTTTACAGCAATCCTATCTACAAAAAACATTTAGAACGAAGAAAAAATCAACAAACTATAATGCTTGGTTTCTCAGATGGCACAAAAGATGGAGGTTATTTAATGGCTAATTGGAGTATTTTAAAAGCAAAAGAAGCACTCACTTCAATTTCTAGAAAACATGGTATCAAAGTAATATTTTTTGATGGAAGAGGAGGTCCACCAGCTAGAGGAGGAGGTAATACCCATCAGTTTTATTCGTCAATGGGAACTTTTGTGGAATCTGATGAAATTCAATTAACTGTACAAGGACAGACTATAAGTTCAAACTTTGGAACTATTCAATCTTGTCAATATAATTTAGAGCAATTACTAAGTTCAGGTATTCACAATAGAGTGGTGAATGATTCTAATAATAGTTCTATAAGAGAAGACAAAGCTATTTTAGATAAATTAGCAAATATTAGTTATCAGGCTTACAGTGATTTTAAAAGTCATCCTAAATTTGTTCCTTATTTAGAGCATGTTAGTACTATTAAATATTATGCTAAGACTAATATTGGGAGTAGACCTTCAAAAAGAGGGGCTAATGATTCAAAATTTGATTTTTCATCTTTGAGAGCTATTCCTTTTGTTGGAAGTTGGAGTCAATTAAAACAAAATGTCCCTGGCTTTTATGGTGTTGGAACTGCTTTAAAGTATTATAGTGACAAGAAAGAATTTTCTAAAATTAAAAGGCTTTACAAAAATTCACCATTTTTCAGAACATTAATTTCAAATAGTATGATGAGTTTAACAAAATCCTTTTTTAAACTAACTTCATACATGAAAAATGATCCTGAATATGGAGACTTTTGGTTGCTAATTTACAATGAGTATAAGCTATCAAAAAAATTAATACTCAGATTATCTGGATTTGACACCTTAATGGAGAATGAACCTGCCAACAAAGCATCAATAGAAACAAGAGAAAAAATAGTTCTTCCCTTAATTACAATACAACAATATGCATTAAGAAAGATTAAGGAAATTGAAAAAGGGGAGTTAGAAAAGGATAAATTAGAATTATTTGAAAAAATGGTAACTAGATCACTATTTGGAAATATTAACGCTAGTAGAAATTCAGCTTAGATAGTATTTAAATGATTCTTTTATAAGTTCATTTGAAACCTTTATGTCGTAAACAGGTTTTCCAATTTCTTTAATCAAAATAAAGTTTATGTTTCCATGACTATTCTTCTTATCATGTTTTAATAATTCAATAATACCATCAATTTCATTATCATTTATTTCAACTTTATTATATAATTTATCCAAATGTGATTTTATTGATTTTAAATCCATTTCAGAGAAATTAAAGAGCTTATTTGAAATAAATGATGCTAGAATAATTCCAATTGAAATAGCTTCACCATGTAAGAGTTTTTTATTAGTATTTAAAAAAAATGATTCAATTGCATGCCCCAGAGTATGACCAAAATTTAAAGATTTTCTTTCTTTAGATTCTTTTTTATCAACTAAAACAATATTGTTTTTAACTTGTATTGATTGATATATTGTTTTTAAATCATAAGATATTCTTTCGTGTTTTATTAAATCTTTAAATAATTGATTTTCACTTATTAAAGAATGTTTGAAAATTTCAGCATATCCACTTAGGATTTGATTTTCAGAAAGTGTATTAAGAAAAAAAGGATCAACAATTACACCTTGTGGATCATAAAATGTACCGATTTGATTTTTAAGAATTCCAAAATCAATTCCTGTTTTTCCACCAACAGATGCATCAACCATTGATAATAAAGTTGTAGGAACATTTACATAGTTAATCCCTCTCTTAAATGTACTTGCTATAAAACCACCCATATCAGTAACTACTCCGCCACCAAGGTTTATTAATAAACTATTTCTATCGCCTCCAGCAGATGAAATTGAGTCCCAAAGTTTAAGACATGATTTAATGTTTTTGTTTTCTTCTCCATCTTCTGATTCAATTATTTCAAATTTTTCTAAACTTATTTCCTTAAGGAAATAATCTAAACAATATTCTTTGGTATTATTATCAACATGAATAAATATTTTAGAGTAATCAAATTTTTTAATATGATTATTTAAAAAATAAAAACCATTTTTTTTAAAAAAAACAGAGTATTTATCAGATATAATTTCATTATTCATAGATTACAAAATAACATATTTTTTTTTTAAAAAAACTATGTAAATTAGATTAAAATTTAAATTAATTGAATAATATTTTTTCAGATACAAAAGAAGCTTTTTCACTAAAATCAAATTTTGAACTAACTAGAGCTTACTTTTTATTTAAAATTATCGGAAACAGTACAGTTGTAAAAATAACAACATCTATAACAAAATTTGCTTTAAAATTTAATCTTCCAGTAACTTTCTTAATTAAAGCAACAGTCTTTGATCACTTCTGTGGAGGAGTAAGTGAGGAGGATTGTAATCCTGTAATAAATAAGTTATTTAAAAATAATGTTCATTCTGTTTTAGATTTTTCTACTGAGGGATTTAATTCTGAATATGAATTTAATGAATGTTTGAAAAAAAAAATTTCAATTATTGAATTCATTAAAAATAAAGAAGAAATTCCATTTGCTGTGTTTAAACCTACATGTCTAGGATCTACAGAATTATTCATAAAAAAATCTCTGGGTAAGAAATTTTCTGAAAATGAAGAATTAATGTGGTCAAGAGTAATTAATAGATTTGAGAAAGTTTGTAAAAAAGCTCATGAAAATAATATTAAAATATTAATAGATGCTGAAGAGGCTGATGTTCAAAAAGCTATTGACGATTTAGCGATTTTAATGATGAGAAAGTTCAATTTACTTAAGCCTATAGTATTTAATACTGTTCAAATGTATAGAAAGGACAGATTAGCATACCTAAATGAGCTTATAAATAACAAAAGCAATGATAAAGTTGTATTTGGTTTAAAGTTAGTTAGAGGGGCTTACATGGAAAAAGAAAGACAATTGGCTTGTGAAAGAGGAATTGAATCACCTATATGTGAAACAAAAAATGATACTGATAATAATTTTAATTTAGGTCTAGATTTTGTTTTCAACAATTTAGAAAGAATTTCTTTTGTTTGTGCATCTCACAATGAAAACTCAGTATTAAAGGTAATGGATATGATGAAAAATAAAAATATCAGTTCAAATGATAGTAGTATATGGTTTGGTCAGCTTTACGGAATGAGTGATAATATTTCATTTAATTTGGCAAAAAGGAATTATAATGTTTTTAAAATACTTCCCTTCGGCTCTGTAAAAAACTTAATGCCATATTTAATTAGAAGGGCAGAAGAAAATACATCAGTTTCAGGACAAACAGGAAGAGAATTACAATTAATTCAAAATGAAAAAAATAGGAGATCAAAATTAAAATCTTAATTGGTTTTATTAAAAAATGCTCTGTTTTTACAATTTTTTATTTCAAATCTAGATTCCTTACTTTCTATAAAATAAATTTTACAAGAGTCCAGTTCAACATTACTTTTTGAAAAATTAACATCATAATTTTTTAAAAAATCATTTTTTGATATAATTTGATTAGAATCTTTAAAAATCCATTTTTTTTTATGAATATCATTTAAAACTCTTTTGTTTGGCATGTAATTAAATCTTGTATCTTTCTTATTTGATATAAAAATTAATATTATAACACCAATGGATAGTCCAAATAGAAAAAAAGATAATCGTTTTAAAAAACTCATATTATATATTATTAATTGACAATTTTCGTTCCTTTTCATTTATAAATGTGATATTAATAATGGAGTATTTAATATCAATCATTTTTAATATAATTTCAGGCCATTCAATTATGACAATATTGTTTTCAAGGTATTCAAACAAGCCTAATTCATTTATTTCGTTTATATCTTTAACTCTGTACAGATCCATATGAACTATTTTGCCCCTTTTGTTCTGGTATTCATTTATTAATGTGTAAGTTGGGCTGTTCACTATTTCTTCAACCCCAATTAATTTACAATATTCTTTAATTAAAGTGGTTTTTCCTGTACCAACTTCTCCTGTGATTAAAATAATATCACGGTTAACATTTTTTAAAACAAAATTACTTGCTTTTTCTAAGTCTGATAATTTATAAATTAATTCCAACCAAAATGTTTTAATTCACAAAAATATAACACTTGTCTATAGTTTTATCATCTTTATTCAAAATTAATTAATTTTCATACTTTTGCACCGATGAAGTTTAAAGCACATCAGGTAGCTGAACTAGTGAATGGAAACGTTGAAGGAGATGATCAGATTTCAATTGACTGTTTATCTAAAATAGAAAATGGCCAGAAAGGATCTTTGTCTTTCTTGGGTAATCCCAAGTACAATAAATATTTATATTCATCAAATTCTTCAATAATTATTATTAAAGATGATTTTGTTTTGGAAAAACCTATTCAACAAACACTGATTAGAGTTAAAGATCCAAACGAATCCTTTGCTAAATTGTTGAATTTGTTTGCCGAAAATGATAGTGAGAGAATAGGTGTTCACAAAATGTCATCAATTGATGAAACTGTTACCTATGAAGATGATATTTATTTTGGTGCTTTTTCTGTATGTGAAAAAAATTCTAATATTGGAAAAAATGTAAAAATTCATTCCCAGGTGTTTATTGGTGAAAATGTTCATATCGGTGATAATTCTATTATTCATCCTGGTGTAAAAATCTATAGTAATTCAGTCATTGGGAAAAATTGCATAATACACTCTGGAACTGTTATTGGTTCAGATGGTTTCGGATTCAATATCGGTGAGGATGGAAAACAAAAAAAAGTATATCACAATGGAAATGTTGAGTTGGGAGATAATGTTGAAATAGGTTCAAATACCTCTATTGATAAAGCTACATTAGGTTCTACTAAGATATCGTCTGGAGTAAAAATTGATAACTTGGTTCAAATTGCTCATAATGTTACAATAGGAAGTAATACTGTAATTGCTGCTTTAGTGGGAATTGCAGGCTCAACTTCTATTGGGTCAAATTGTATGATTGGTGGTCAAGTAGGAATTTCAGGTCATTTAAAAATTGGAGATAGAGTAATGATTCAGGCTAAATCTGGTGTACTTAGAAGTTTTGGTTCAGATCTTTCTCTAATGGGATATCCTGCTATTAAATACAGAGATTATAATAAATCTTATGTTCATTTTAAAAATCTCCCCAAAATTGTAAATAAATTAGATAATTTTATAAAAAATACTGATGAATAAACAACAAACTATATCAAAACCTGTTTCTTTAAAAGGGGTTGGAATTCATTCAGGTAATGAGGTTAATCTAACTTTTAAACCTGCAAACGAAGATTTTGGTTATGCGTTCTGTAGAACTGACCTTCCTGGAAAGCCAATTATTGAAGCAGATGTCAATTATGTAGTTAGTACTGAAAGAGGAACTACTCTTGAAAAAAATGGAGTTAATATTCAAACTTCTGAGCATGTTTTAGCAGCTTTAACTGGTCTTGAAATTGATAACGTTTTAATTGAAATCGATGCATCTGAACCTCCAATTATGGATGGATCTTCAAAATTTTTTGTAGAAGCATTAATTAATGCAGGAATTGAGGAACAATCAAAGGATAGAAATGAATACGTTGTTAAAGAAATTATCTCTTATCACGACGAAGAATCTGGAAGTGATATTACTGTTTTACCTTCCGATTCATACGAAGTAACAGCAATGGTTGATTTTGGTACTAAAATTTTAGGTACTCAAAACGCTACAATGAAAAATTTAAGCGAATTCAAAGATAATTTTTCAAATGCAAGAACATTCAGTTTTTTACATGAAATAGAAATGCTTTTTGATAATGGATTAATTAAAGGTGGGGATTTAAATAATGCCATAGTTTATGTAGATAAGGAATTGGATGTAGAAACTATGAGTAAATTGAAAAAAGCCTTTAATAAAGATAAAATCTCTGTTAAATCCAACGGAATATTGGATAATCTAACCCTTCATTATCCAAATGAGGCAGCAAGACATAAATTGCTAGATGTTGTTGGTGATCTTGCCCTTGTAGGTACAAGAATTAAAGGTAAAGTTATAGCAAATAAACCAGGGCACTATATAAACACAATGTTTGGAAAAAAGCTTTCATCAATAATCAAAAGCGAAAAGAGAAATATAGCACCAATTATTGATTTTTCAGCTCCTCCCTTAATGGATGTTAATCAAATAATGAAAATTTTACCCCATAGGCCTCCTTTTTTATTAGTTGATAATATTATTGAAATGTCTAAAAATCATATTATTGCACAAAAAAATGTGACAATTAATGAAGATTATTTTAAAGGACATTTTCCTGGAAAACCAATTATGCCTGGAGTTTTACAAATTGAAGCAATGGCTCAAACTGGAGGAGTTTTGTGTTTAAATAGCTTTCCAGACCCTGAAAATTATTTAACTTTTTTTGCAAAAATTGATAATGCAAAATTTAAACTTCCTGTTGTACCTGGAGATACTTTAATTTTTAGATTAGAGTTATTATCACCCATTCGAAGAGGTATAATGCAAATGAAAGGTCAAGCCTTTGTTGATGGTAAACTAACATGTGAAGCAGAACTTTTAGCTAAAATTATAAAAAAATCTGAAGCATAATGTATCAACCACTTTCATATATACATCCAGGGGCAAAAATTGCTAAAAACGTTGTTGTAGAACCTTTTTCTTCGATTGATAAAAATGTTGTGATTGGAGAGGGAACATGGATAGGATCAAATGTAACTATTATGAGTGGAGCTCGTATTGGTAAAAATGTTTCTATTTTTCCAGGATCAGTAATTTCTGCTGTTCCTCAAGATTTAAAATTCAAAGGAGAAGATACTACTGCTGTGATTGGAGATAATACAACTTTAAGAGAGTGTGTTACAATAAACAGAGGAACTAATGACAGGAACAAAACAAAAATTGGCAAAAACTGTTTAATAATGGCATACTCACATGTTGCACATGATTGTTTTATTGGAGATAATTGTATTTTTTCTAATAATTCAACCTTAGCAGGTCATGTAACAGTAGGAAACCATGTGATTCTTGCAGGAATGGTTGCCATTCATCAATTTTGCTCAATTGGAAATCATGCATTTGTTGCTGGTGGTTCTTTAGTTAGAAAAGATATTCCACCCTATGTAAAAGCTGCAAGAGAACCAATTTCATATGTTGGTATTAACTCCGTTGGTTTAAGAAGAAGAGGGTTTGACAGTAAAGTTATAATGCAGATTCAATCAATATATAGAACCTTATATCAAAAAAAATATAATAATACTCAAGCTGTAAGTATTATGGAGGCTGAAATGGAAGCAACAAAAGAAAGAGATGAAATAATTCAGTTTATAAAAAATTCTCAAAGAGGAATAATGAAAGGATATTTTCAAAATTAATTTATGGCAACATCATCAGATATTAGAAAAGGACTTTGTATTAGATACAATAATGATATTTATAAAATAGTTGAATTTCTACATGTCAAGCCTGGAAAAGGTCCAGCTTTTGTAAGAACAAAATTAAAAAGTGTTACTAATGGAAAAGTAATAGATAATACATTTTCAGCGGGTCATAAAATTGATGATGTTCGTGTAGAAACTAATAAATTTCAATATTTATATAAGGATTCCGAAACCTATCACTTCATGAACGTAGATGATTATAATCAAATAACAGTTCAAGAAATATTGTTAGAATCTCCAGGTTTTTTAAAAGAAGGTGAGATTGTTACCGTTTTAACAAATACTGAAGATGGTTCAACATTGTCCGTTGAGATGCCTCAAAGTGTTATTCTTGAAGTATCATCTACAGAACCAGGTGTTAAAGGTAATACTGCAACAAATGCAACTAAGCCAGCTATATTAGAAACAGGAGCTAAAATAAATGTTCCCTTATTTATTAATGAGGGAGATAGAGTGAAAATAGATTCTGAAAAAGGTTCTTATTTAGAAAGAATAAAAAATTAATTATTTATATGAGTATAATAGTAAATAAAGACTCTAGGATTGTAGTCCAGGGTTTTACTGGAAGTGAAGGAACGTTTCATGCTGAACAAATGATTGCTTATGGAACTAATGTTGTGGGTGGTGTAACACCCGGTAAAGGTGGTCAAATCCACTTAGATAAACCAGTTTTTAACACTGTATCTGAAGCTGTTGAATTAGCTAAAGCCAATACCTCGATTATATTTGTTCCAGCAAGTTTTGCTGCTGATGCAATCATGGAGGCAGCTGATTCAGGTGTTGAAACAATAATAGCTATTACTGAAGGTATTCCGGTTTCTGATATGACTAAGGTAAATCACTATTTAAAAGGTAAAAAATGTACTCTCATTGGACCAAATTGTCCAGGAATAATTACACCAGATGAAGCAAAAGTTGGGATTATGCCTGGTTTTGTTTTTAAAAAAGGAAAAGTTGGATTAGTTTCTAAATCAGGAACATTAACTTATGAGGCTGCTGATCAGATAGTAAAACAAGGATTTGGAATTTCAACAGCTGTCGGTATTGGTGGTGATCCAATCATCGGAACAACAACAAAAGATGCTATTGAATTATTTATGAATGATGAAGATACTGAGTGTATAGTTATGATCGGTGAAATTGGAGGACAATTAGAAACAGATGCTGCAAGATGGGTTGCCGAAAACGGAAACAAAAAACCAATTGTTGGTTTTATTGCTGGAGAAACAGCACCCAAAGGAAGAACCATGGGTCATGCTGGTGCTATAGTTGGAGGAGCTGAGGATACAGCTGAGGCTAAAAAGAAAGTTATGAAAGAATGTGGAATTTACGTAATCGATTCTCCTGCTGAAATTGGAAAAAAAGTTGCAGAAGTATTGTCTTAATATTATAAATTTGCTTAATGAGATTGTTAGAAAATAAAACTGTAGTTATAACTGGTGCTAGCAGAGGAATTGGTAGGGGAATAGCTTTGGTACTTGCAAAACACGGAGCCAATATAGCATTTACATACTCTAGATCTGTAGATTCTGCAATCACTTTAACTGATGAGATTACAAGTTTAGGTGTTAAATGTAAGGCTTACCAAAGTAACGCAGCAATTTTTGAAGATTCTCAAAAATTGATTGAACAAGTTCTTTTAGACTTTGAAACAATTGACGTTTTAATTAACAATGCAGGTATTACAAAGGATAATTTACTTATGAGAATGAATGAGGAAGATTTTGATAAAGTTATCGAGGTTAATCTTAAATCTGTTTTTAATATGGTTAAAGCAGTACAAAGAATATTTTTAAAAAACAGAAAGGGAAGTATAATAAATATTAGTTCAATTGTTGGTGTTAAGGGGAATGCTGGTCAATCAAATTATGCTGCTTCAAAAGCTGGTATTATTGGTTTTTCTAAATCAGTAGCTTTAGAATTAGGTTCTAGAAACATTAGATCAAATGTTATTGCACCGGGATTTATACAAACTGAAATGACAGATAAACTAAATGAAGATGTTGTAAATCAATGGATTAGTGCAATTCCTTTAAAAAGAGGAGGAATACCTGAAGATGTTGCAAATCTTTGTTTATTTTTGGCCTCTGATTTATCAACATTTATAACTGGTCAGGTAATTAATGTCGATGGTGGGATGTTAACTTAAAAAATTAAATAATAACTTAAATATATAAAAAATGGATAGAATTAATAAAATTGGATTACCGGTTGTGCTTATAATAATGTTTTCCATTATTGGAATAATGAAATCAGCTGTTAATATTGGATACGGAGAAGCAGGAGTTTTATTTAAAACTTTTGGTGAAGGTACTGTAGTTGATGAACCTGCACTTGGTGAAGGCTTTCACCTAATATTACCTTGGAACAAGGTTTATTTATATAATGTTAAACAACAGGAGGTTTTTGAAAGCCAAATGCAAGTACTTTCTTCAAATGGTCTTGAAATATCTTTAGATGTCTCAGTTTTATACCAACCAAAAGCAGACCAATTAGGATTGTTACATCAAACTAAAGGATCAAACTATTTAGATATTGTAATAGTTCCTAATATTAGAGCGGTAGCAAGAAGTGTTGTTGGTAGATACACACCTGAACAACTTTATTCAACTAAAAGAGATGCTATTGAAAGTGAAATTTTCGATGAATTAAAAAAAGGAGTTGAAGAACAATATGTGCAAATTAATGATGTTTTAGTTAGAGATGTTACTTTACCTAATACTATTAAACAAGCAATTGAAAGAAAACTTAGTCAAGAACAAATGTCTTTAGAGTATGAATTTAAACTTGAATCTGCTAGAAAAGAAGCTGAAAAGGTTAGAATTGACGCTAAAGGTAAGGCAGATGCAAATAGAATTTTAAATTCTTCTTTAACAACAAATATTTTAAGAGACAAAGGAATTGAAGCTACTACTAAATTAGCTGAATCTCCAAATTCAAAAGTAATTGTTATTGGAAGTGGAAAAGATGGTTTGCCAATAATTCTAGGAAATCAATAATTTTTTTATAATATTTGCAATCTTAATATCAATAATGAAATTTAACCGTAACAACCATCATCATTTAAATATCCTCAAACGAGTGATGTGATGATATTGTTATATTATTATATAAGCCCGTTTGTTAATTCAAACGGGTTTTTTTTTATAAAAAATTTAATAAATGAAAAAATTAAAAATCGCAATTCAAAAATCAGGAAGATTAAACAAAGATTCTTTGGATCTATTAAGTAAGTGTGGGATTAAGATTGATAATTATAAAGATCAACTAAAAGCCTCCTCAAGAAACTTTCCTATTGAAGTTTATTTTTTAAGAAATAGTGATATTCCTAAATATATTAATGATGGGGTAGTGGATTTAGCAATAATTGGTGAAAATCTTCTGATAGAGAAAGATTATGAAATAACTGTTTTTGAAAAGCTTGGTTTTTCAAAGTGTAAGGTTTCTATAGCCGTTCCTGAAAAATTTAATTTTAATTCGATAAAAGATTTAAACAATGTGAAAATAGCTACATCATATCCAAATACATTAAAAAAGTTTTTGAATAATGAAAACATAATTGCTAACATTCACGTTATTAACGGATCAGTTGAAATAGCACCTAATATTGGCCTTTCAGATGCTATATGTGATATAGTTTCAAGTGGAAGTACACTTTATAAAAATAATTTAAAGGAAGTGTTTGTTATACACGAATCTCAGGCTGTATTAGCAGGAAATAAAAACGTTTTGGAATCCAATAAGTTATTGTTAGAAAAGTTTTTATTTAGAATTAGAGCAGTATTAAAAGCAAAGGAGTCAAAGTACATACTCTTAAACGCTCCAAATGATAAAATTAATGCAATTTCAGAAATACTTCCAGTTTTGAAAAGCCCCACTGTTCTTCCTCTAAATAAAGAGGGTTGGAGCTCATTACATTCCGTTATCAATGAAAATACCTTTTGGGAGGTAATCGATAAAATTAAAGATGCCGGTGCTGAAGATATATTAGTATGTCCAATTGAAAAAATGGTATTATAATGAAGAAAGTATTTAATCCGGAAAAAAAATCTTGGTCATCATTAATAAAGAGACCGTTATATAATCTTGATTATGTTAAAGATATTGTAGATGAAATTTTTACAAATGTTGAATTATATGGTGACAAGTCTTTATTTGAGTACACCAATAAATTTGATAAAGTTGATTTAAATAATTTGATAGTTAGCTCAGAAAAAATTAATAATTCTGAAAATGTAATTGATCAAAATCTAAAAGAATCTATCAAGGTTGCTTTTAATAATATTTATAAATTTCATAAAAATCAGACTTTTAAAGCTGAAAAAATTGAGACAACATCAGGTGTTTATTGTTGGCAAGAAAAGAGACCTATTGAAAATGTTGGTTTGTATATTCCAGGTGGAACAGCTCCTTTATTCTCTTCAGTATTAATGTTAGCAATTCCTGCTATGATTGCTAATTGTAAAAACATAGTTCTCTGCTCACCACCCAATGATAATGGTGAACTTCATCCTGCAATATTATATTGTGCCAAGCTATGTAAAGTAAATAAAGTGATTAGTGTAGGTGGAGCTCAGTCAATAGCAGCTATGAGTATTGGTACAGAGTCTGTACCTAAAGTAAATAAGATTTTTGGACCTGGAAATCAGTATGTTACATATGCAAAATTAAAATCTATAAACTTTAATACCGCAATTGATATGCCTGCAGGTCCTAGTGAATTATTGGTTCTAGCAGATAAAACTGCTAATCCTAATTATGTAGCCTCAGATTTATTATCTCAAGCAGAACATGGACCTGATAGTCAAGTGATTTTTGTGAGCCTTTCTAGATCTTTAATTGATAGTATAGAAAAATGCATTAATGATCAGATTAAAAATTTAGATAGAAAGAATTTTATAAATAAATCAATTGCAAATTCAAAACTTATATTTTTTGATGATAAAATCGACGCAGTTGAATTTATTAATAAATATGCACCAGAACACTATATAGTTAATGTGGAAAATGAATCTTATTTTATTGAAAACATAGTAAGTGCTGGATCTGTTTTCATAGGGAACTACACACCTGAAAGTGTTGGTGATTATGCCTCCGGAACAAATCACACACTTCCTACCAATGGAAACGCAAAACAATACAGTGGTGTTAATCTTGATAGTTTTTTAAAGACTATAACCTTCCAAAAAATATCAAAAAAAGGTTTGTTGAATATCTCTAAAACGGTTGAAACCATGGCTGAGGCAGAAGGACTTCAAGCCCATAAAAATGCAGTAGCAATTAGAGTTAAAGATTTAAATAACTGAAATGAATATAGATTTTCTAGTAAGAAATAATGTAAAAAAGATGTTCTCTTATTCATCTGCAAGAGATGATTTTAAGGACGAGTTTGATATGAAATTGATTTATTTAGACGCAAATGAATCTCCTTTTGATAATATAATCAATAGATATCCAGACAATAAGCATACTGAATTAAAAAAGGTAATTTCTGATATTAAAAACGTTAATGTAAATCAAGTCATATTTGGTAATGGAACTGATGAAATTTTAGATTTAATTGTAAGAGTTTTTTGTAATCCTAATGAAGATAAAATTATTACTCTTCCCCCAACTTATGGAATGTATGATATTATCGCCAAAACCAACGGAGTAGAGAATATTGAAATTCCATTAAAAAGTGATTTTTCAATTGATAAAAATGAAATCCTAAAATTAAGTTCAAATAGTATAAAGGTTTTGTTTTTATGTTCACCTAACAACCCAACTGGAAATTCTTTTAACACTAATGACTTGACTGCCCTGATTAAAGGTTTTAAAGGTATTGTTGTAGTTGATGAAGCTTATATAGATTTCTCTTCTAAGCAGTCCTTAATTAGCCTAATAAAGGATAATAACAACCTAATAATTACTCAAACTATGTCCAAAGCTTATGGTATGGCTGGAATTAGACTTGGTATGGGTTTTTCCAATGAAAAAATTATTAATTATTTAAATAAAATTAAACCACCATACAACATAAATGTACTTACAGAAAGAAAAGCTTTAGAGGAATTGAATAAAATTGATGAGATTGAAAAGAATATTAGTATTGTTTTAGATCAAAGAAGTCTATTGATATCCTGTTTAGAAAAACTAGATTTTGTTGAAAAAATATATAAATCTGATGCAAATTTTCTTTTAGTTAAAGTTGATAATGCTAATTTAAGATACAATCAATTACTGGAGAAAGGAATTGTTGTTAGAAATAGGTCTAATCAACCGTTGTGTCAAAATTGTTTAAGAATTACGATTGGAACAAAAAATGAAAATACTAGTTTAATTAAAACGCTAAACGAATTATGAAAAAAATTCTATTTATAGACAGAGATGGAACTTTAGTTAATGAACCAATGATTGATAAACAATTAGATAGTTTTGACAAGCTATCTTTTTTTCCAGGTGTATTTAAATATTTAAATAAGATAAGTGAAGAGTTGGATTTTAAATTAGTTATGGTCACTAATCAAGACGGGTTAGGGACAG
>Ga0209631_10002376_pt1 | contig 22605 bp, 18 predicted proteins | sample COG_08_FD_184752 | JGI IMG/M metagenome (GOLD analysis project Ga0209631, IMG submission 184752) | Pelagic Microbial community sample from North Sea - COGITO 998_met_08 (SPAdes) (version 2) | ecosystem: Environmental > Aquatic > Marine > Neritic zone/Coastal water | place: Helgoland, sampling... | reverse complement strand
AAAATTGGAGGTCTGTCTCCTGCTACAAGAGAGACGAAAAGTCGAAGTCGGCAAAGCAGAAAAGGAGATATCAAAAAAGATGATTCCCGTTCTGGCGGAAAGGTGCGCCTAGTTGGATTCACACCAGAAAAAGTCCGCAACATTGTCACTCGGGATGATCAGGAAAAAGAAAAAAACGGATGGGAAGATTACCAAAAAGGACTTAAAGAATTTCAAAGCAGAAATTATCCCAACGCATCAAAAGCTTTAAAAGAGTTTGCAGAAAAATATCCGCAAACTAAATACCTCGGACAGTCTCTTTATTTAAGAGCGGAGGCTGAATATCGCAAAACATTTAATGATCTAAATCCTAATTACGATAGAGCTCTGGCTGCTTATCAGTCTGCCATGAGAAAAAATCCCAAATCAAAATTTTACGATCATGCCTTACTGAAGGTAGCAACGATCTACGACGATATAGGTTATAGACTTGAGGCCCGAACTCTTTATAAGCAGGGTGTCAACAAAAGGAAAAAGAGCTTATATAACGAGACGCGGGAGAACAGCCTGGCTGCAATGTTGATCAAAGAAGAAAGATTCAAAGACGCGTTCGATGCTTTTCAACTGATACTAAAAAGCTCCCCAAAAAACCTGGACGCAAAAGCAGGGATTTTTGCGATAGCCAATCGTTTTTACGAGAAAAATGAATATGACCAGGCTCTAGAAATTTATGAGGCGGGCACAAAACGCTGGCCGAGCGAGCTAAATGAAAAACCGGAAATTAATTTTAATATGGCCGAAATTTATTTTTCCCAGGAAAAATATGATAAGGCTCGAAAACATTTTTTCAATCTTCTAAACTTGACTCCCTCTTCAACGAATGCTCATAAAGCCCTGAACCGAATCGGCGATATCTACATGCTTAAAGGCAACTATCAAAATGCTTTGGCGGTATTTGATGAATCCAGTAAAAAGCAATCCCCCCAACTGGATGAAGAAGACAATCCTGCCCTCGATGAAGAAAAAAAACCTATCATGAAAGACAGTGCCGACACACAATATGCAAGGATTCGAATGGCTGATATCGGGATACGTAGCCCGCGCTTAGAAGTCAACGACATCGTTTTTGATGTCTCTTATTACTACAAACCCTTTCCAACGTATGAGAAAATTTTTCAAGAAGCAAAAAATGTAGAAATACTGGCTGAAGTAACTTTGAGTCGTGGCATCGCATACTTAATGGAACACAATTACTTAAAAGCTATTGAAGAGTTTAAAAAACTTTTCCCACTCGGACCTGAGTCCCGTTTTTCGCAGGAAGCTGAAAGGTTTGTCAAGCAAGCTCTCATTGCCTTGGTGGATAAGTATTCAAAGCAAAAAGGCATGTTACCCATTCTTTATTCCTATAGCGACTTTGTCAGCCTGCCAGTCAGAAATATTAAGAATGCCAAGACCCTACTGCAGGTCGGAGAAGCCTATCAGGCAATAGGTATGTATCCTGATGCAATCAAGTTTTATGAAAAAGTCAAAGTACTCGATTCTGAAAATTCATTTCGAGATAGAATTTTCCTAAACTTGGGGAAAATTCACTTAGAAGAGAGAAATTTTGATGAAGCCATTATGGTTGGTCGTTCTTTCATCAAAAACTTTCCTCGTAGCAAAAGATTGCTAGAAGCTAAAAAACTTCTTGCGCAAGCCCATAAAGCAAACGGGAATTTTCTAGGTGCATTGGCAATGTTTGACGATTTACTAGCCCTGTCAAAAAACAAAGCCGCAATTCACTATTTAATTGCCGAAATTAAAACCGAAATGAAAAAATATGCGGAAGCCGCACAATCCTATCAAAATGCTATAGCAGAATACGACAGGAAAGAGCGCGTTATTCCCGACTATATTCAGAAATCTTATTATCATCTAGGCTCTTCACTTTTTAAGATGAATCGATTTAAAGCGGCTATTGAAGCTTTTGATTCCGCGAAAGAACTTTTCCCGGATAACCCGTTAAGGAATTGGGCAGATTACCTCTTAATCGAAAGCTACGAACAGCAAGGAGATCCAGACAAATCAAAAGATGAAATCAACAGACTGATCACGGCCGAAAGCGCCGATCCTATTCTCAAGCGTGCTGCCCAGTCTAGGGCCAATATTCAAGAGTGGGAAAAACAATCAAAAGAAGGATGATTTTAATTTATAATAGATGCAGATTGAAAACCCACTGTAATCCTTCCCATGACAAACCCTGATAGCAACAAAAGTAAAGAAATCCAAACGCTTATCCAGAATATGGAGACTTTTAACGAAGTCACCGAACAGTTGCAAAATTCTTACGATGAACTGCAGGGAAGAGTTAAAAAACTTGACCTTGAACTATCCGATAAAAATGATGAACTGGAAAAAAATCTAGCTGAAAAAGAACGGGTAAAAAATTATCTAAATGATATTTTGGAAAGCCAAACCAACGGTGTCATCGTTGTAGACCGGGCAGGAAATATTACAACCTGCAATAAAACGACTGGAACTATCACAGGAATAAAACCGCAAAGTTGTATTGGGAAATCTTTAAATGACGTATTTCCTTTGTTTGAGTCTGTGGTTGCTCGGCTGGGGAAATCCCGTGGAGAAACCATTAGCCAAGACAAAGACATCGCCAATGCAAACGACGGCGGTACTCTGCACATCCGTATTTCCGCATCCCCCGTATGGGATAATCACGGGGGTCAAATCGGCACGATATTAATCCTCCAAGACATGACCGAGTTTCGCAGAATGGAAGAGTTGGCTCAGCGCAATCAACGCTTGCGAGAGATGGGAGAAATGGCTGCAGGCATCGCCCATGAAATCAGAAATCCTTTAGCCAGCATTGAGTTGTTTGCTTCCCTGCTCAAAAAAGATCTTCAAGGAGATAGCGAGAAGGAAGATCTGGTACAACATATCCGGGCAGGAGTACAGAATATGGATCGCATTATATCGACCCTGCTTTTGTTTGCGAAATCCGCACAACCATCTCGACAACAATGCGACATCAATCTGCTGCTCACCGAATGCCTGGAGGGAATCAATAACGTTCTTGTTCCAGAAAACATTAATGTGATTCGTAAATCAGGCCCCGGAACTCTATTGGCAAATGGCGACCGCGAATTATTGCGTCAGGTGTTTCCGAATCTAATCAATAACGCGATTCAGGCAATGCCCGAAGGCGGTGAATTGAACCTCATCACGCAAAAATCCTCTGTCCCCAATCCCAAAGCAGAAAATAGTGCAACGGCACGACAGTACATTTCTGTTACCGTAACCGATAATGGTGTCGGTATGTCGGCCGACAACCTTGCAAAAATATTTAATCCATTCTTCACCACAAAAGATAAGGGAACAGGACTCGGGCTAGCAATTTCGCACAATATCATCAAGGCGCATCAGGGTACAATAGACGCGGTCAGTGAAGAGGGAAGGGGAACTTCGTTCACAGTTAAAATTCCAAGTTGGGATGAGGATTTCGATGAAAAATAATGAATCAAAGAAAATTCTGATCGTCGATGACGAATCCGAAATGCGCGTGGCTCTGGAGACCACACTGAAAAGAGAAAAATTCCAGCTCATCTGCGCAGAAGATGGAAAACAGGCGTTAGACAAAATGGAAGATGATGATTTCGATCTGATTCTCACCGATGTTCGTATGCCAAAAGTGAACGGACTAGAATTGTTACGTGCGGTTAAAGAAAGGTCACCGAAAACTCAGGTGGTGATGATGACGGCATATGGGACCATAGACAATGCTGTTGAGGCCATGAAAGAAGGCGCGTTTGATTATTTAATAAAAGGTTCCGGGTTTTCGGCCGACGTACTGGTATCAACAGTCAAGCGTGCGTTTCTCGACCCTGGAAGTTATGTCCCCCCTGTCCTTCGGCCAACCACACAGATGGAATCATTAGGGGACATGAAAAGAATTGTAACGCAGAATGAAGAGATGAAAAAACTTCTGCAATTTGCCGAAAATGTTTCTTACAGCAAGTCCACTGTTCTCATTATGGGAGAAACAGGAACCGGAAAAGAATTATTCGCGCGTTATATACACCAGTGCAGTCCACGCTCCGAAAAACCTTTTATGGCGGTCAACTGTGCCGCCTTGCCTGAGGGCTTACTCGAATCAGAATTATTTGGTCATGAAAAAGGATCGTTTACGGGAGCCACTGAAAATAAAGAAGGAAAATTTGAGCTGGCCAATAACAGCTCATTACTTCTCGATGAAGTTACGGAAATGTCTCCTCCATTGCAGGCTAAGCTGCTGAGGGTTTTGCAAGAGCATGAAGTCGATAAAATTGGCGGCCGGGCACCTATTCCCGTAGATGTGCGAGTGATCGCTACCAGCAACCGCGATATACGAAAACGTATTCAAGATCATGAATTTCGCGAAGACCTTTATTATAGGTTGAACGTGGTACCGATCAATCTCATTCCATTACGAGAGAGGATCGATGACATCCCCGTTCTCGTCGAAAACTTTATCAACCAGTTTTGCCAAGAGAATGGCAAATCATCCATAAAAGTAGATTCCGCAACCCTGACTCTGCTCAAAAAATATCGCTGGCCGGGCAACATCCGCGAGTTAGGAAATATTGTAGAACGGTCATGTCTGATGTGCCAAGGCGATACAATGCTGCCATCCCATTTGTTCTTCGATAAGGAACTGCACCGAAACGAAAAAGAGGCTCCGCGTATGTCAGGAACCATCTATGAAATAGAAAAAGAACTCATCATGCAGACTCTGGAAGAAGTCAGCGGTAACAAAACAAAAGCCGCCGATTCCCTGGGCATCAGCATCCGCACACTCCGCAATAAACTCAACGAATACAACAGTGCCGATTCCTTATAAAAAATGAGGCCATAACCTCCCCTGAAAGCCAAAAATATGACGGGATTTCCTCCTTATGCTTAATTTCTCGCAACTCTCATCTTCCCCTACTATCACCATAAGCTCATATAAGTAAAAGAGTTTCTATGAACTCTCCCTGCCAGCGAAAATATTTCAGTAATGGTATGGAACTTGCAAAATTAATACTAAACCCCCTCAAATTGTGGGTTTTATAAATAATTGAATTTTAACTTTTCAAGGAAGGGCAGGATCATGGATTTTCTCACCAACATGAAAATCAGTTCATCGGGATTGAATGTGCAAAGAAAACGCATGGAAGCAATTTCCAGTAACCTTGCCAATCTCGAAACAACCCGAACTCCAGAAGGTGGCCCTTACCGCAGGAAAGATATATTGGTGACTGCGGTTCCTATGGAAAGTGAATTCGGCAGTATTTTTAAAAACCAACTGGGGGATCGACTCACAAAACCACAAATTACGGAAGTCGTAGAAGACCAGACAGAACCACGTCTGGTTTATAACCCAAAACACCCGGATGCAAATGACCTGGGTTATGTGGCCATGCCAAATGTAGACCCAATGAAGGAAATGGTGAATATGGTAACCACGCAAAGATCATTTGAAGCAAATGTGACAGCAATCAACGCGTCCAAGGCAATGGCAACAAGAGCCATTGATCTAGGTCGATAATAAAAAATAATATAAACCATAAAAACTAAATTCTCATGGATAACTTTCAGGATTTTCTAGGACAACTCGGCGAACGATTTAACCAACTTTCGCAAGGTAAAAAGGTTGCCGCACTTTCTTTGGTGGCTTTGGCTCTTGCATCGCTACTTGTGATGTCTTTATGGCTGAAGGCACCCGACTATCAGCTTTTATATGCGAACCTTTCACAGGAAGATGCAGGAGCAATTGTAGAAAAACTGAAAAACCAAAAAATCCCTTATGAGGTATCAAATGGTGGACGTACTATTCGTGTCGCTTCCGACATGATTCACGAAACCCGTTTGCAACTTGCTGGTGAAGGATTGCCTGAAGGCTCTGATGTTGGGCTGGAAATGTTTGAGGATACTCCTCTGGGAATGACAGATTTTATTCAAAAAATAAACTTTCAACGCGCTCTTCAAGGTGAGTTGACACGAACAATTAAAACTCTGGATGCAGTTGCTCAGGTTCGAGTCCATCTGGTGATTCCCAAGGACAATCTTTTCCGAAAACAAAAACCAAAAGGTAAAGCCTCTATCACTTTGAAACTTAAATCTGGTAAGTCGCTTTCAGAAGGACAGATTCAGGGGATTGTGCATTTGGTTTCCGCCAGCGTGGGTAGTATCGAAGCGTCCAATGTCGTCATCGTAGATGTGAATGGAAACCTTTTGTCGGGCGGAAAAGAGCCCTCCGAAGGGGCTATGATGTCTACTTCCAATTTCAAACATAAACTACGTGTGCAAAAAGAATTGCAGGCAAAGATTATAAAAATGCTGGAAGATGCTTTAGGATCGGGAAAAGTAATCGCCAAGATATCCACCGATCTGGATTTTGAGCAGGTGGAACGGACAGAAGAAATTTTTGATCCAGATTCACAGGTGGTACGAAGTGAAAATCAGATCTCGGAAAGCTCTGTTGGTTCTATTCCTCCTGGAGGTATTCCTGGAGTGCAAGCTCTCGTCCCATCTGGAGAGGACTCAGGAAGTGGGGCCGGCCAAGCGGCGCAGAGAAATAAATCTAATGCGGTTTTTAATTACGAAATCAATAAAGAAGTTCGAAGAATTTCTAAACCTGTCGGAGAAATTACCAAACTAAGTGTGGCCGTGATGATTGATGGAACAATGGCAGGCGATCCAGCTCAGTATCAAGCTCGTACTCCGGAAGAGATGGCAAAGTATCTACAAATGGTTCAATCTGCTGTGGGCTTCGATGCAGAGCGCGGCGATGTTGTGCAGGTTGAGAATATTCAATTCGATCATTCGCAGTTGGACAAAGAAAAAGCGGAAATCGAAAGCGCAGAGCAGATTGATCTAGCATTGGAAGTCGGCAAACTAGTTGTGGGATTAATTTTCCTCATCATGTTCTTTACCCGAGTCATTCGTCCAATAATTACCTGGATGACGACAACCGTTGAAGTCATCCCCCAAACCGAACAGTTGGGAGGAGCTGACAATAACCCAGCCGATGAAGAGACAAAAAGGCTCACTGAAATGGAAAACCAGGCAGATAAAATAAGAAAATCAGTAAATGAGTTTGTTGGCCAGGATCCAAAATACACAGCGGGTGTAATCCGAAAATGGATGCGAGAAAAAGTCGCTACTACTGAATAACAATTGAGGCTTGGAGAATTATGAGTAGAAAATATTTAGGTGCAGAAAAAGCCGCTATACTATTGATGAATGTTGGAGAAGAAAAAGCCGCTCAGGTTCTAGCAAATATGGATGAGCAGGAAATTCAAACCATCAGTAATCACATGTCATCCCTAGGCAATATTGACCCTAAGGTAATGGACTCGGTCAATAAAGATTTTTATAACCTATTGGAATCGGGGACAGCTGGGCTGGAAAACTCTGGAACGGATTTCCTTAAGTCTGCCTGGCATAAGGCATTGGAACCTGACAAGGTAACAGAAATATTAGACAATATAACTTTGCCGGGTAAGGAAATAAGTGGTGGACTGGAAAAGATTCGCCTTCTTGAACCTGAGGTTATCGGCAATTTCATTAAAAATGAGCATCCACAAACTGCTGCTATTATCTTAGCACATCTGGAACCGGACGTGGCGAGCCAGGCTGTAAAAAAAATACCTGGGAATAAACGCATGGAAATTGTCCACCGATTGGCTACTCTGGAAAAAGTCTCTCCAAAGGTGCTAAAAGAACTGGATGATGCGCTCCAAGCGGAGTTTCAATATTCTGGAAACATTTCTGGAAATAAATTGGGCGGAAAAACAGTTGCAGCCAGATTGATGGGGGCTATGGATAGAGCAACGGAGTCTACGATCCTCTCTTCCATGGAAGAGATCGATTCCAATATGGCAAATGAAATTCGCAAGCTGAGATTTACATTTGAGGACCTAGAGAGAGTTGAGGATGAAGGCATCCGACTTGTTTTAAAAGATGTCAGCAGTGAAGATCTTGTAGTTGCTCTTAAGACTGCATCTGAGGAATTAAAAATAAAAATATTTACCAATATGTCTGATCGTGCTGCAAGTATGTTGCAGGAGGAACTGGATTTACTTGGCCCAACTAAAATAAGTACGGTAGAAAAAGCACAAAATAAAATTATTTCCATCTGCAAACATCTTGAAGATTCTGGAGCTATTGCGATGGATAGAGGAGAAGCCCTTGTCTGATCTACGCGAACAGTTTATAGCCAGTGACCTGCAGCAAACAAAAGCAAAGAAAAACGTTGCAGTTTCAAAAGAGCGTTCCTTTCAATTCAATGAATTGGAGATCCAAAACTCGTCCGTTCGCCGGGGTTTTGCATACGATTCTGAAAATGCTCGAAACTTCGATCAGGGAAATGTAGATAAAGCAAAAGTAGGTGTGACGCAACTGCTTAAAGATGCTATGGACAAAGCAAAAAAACAGGTCGGTGAGCTCAAAGAAAATTCAAGAAAACAGGGATACGATACAGGATACGAAGTAGGCTTTAACAAAGGAAAAGAAGACGCCAAAGAAGAATTCAGCCCTGTTTTAGAAACTACCCAGCAATTGGTTCAAGAATTATCAATATTTCGAAAGGAAATGTATGACAAGGTTGAAAGGGAAATGATTGAAATGGTCATCAACCTTACCAAGAAAGTCATTCACTTTGAATTTTCTATACGCGAGGATGCCGTTCAGGGTATGATTCGGCTGGCGGTTCAGTCTGTTTTAGATCGTGAGTCCATGGTTATAAAAATCCATCCCACCGACAAGGAATATGCTGAAAACTTTCGACCTGAATTACACGATATGTTCAGTGAAATAAAAAATATCACCTTTGTCGAACATTCGAGAATCGCACGTGGCGGTTGTATTGTCGAAACTAATTTTGGTGTGATAGATGCGCGAATAGAAAAACTGGAAGAGCAGATTGATCAGATTCTTAACCTTGCCCCGGCCCAACCGGAAAATTTGGTTTCAGCCTCCGAGGCTTCGGTTATTGAAGAACCTACACTTGAAGAAACGCAGATCCAGGATGTTCAGCAATCACCGGAAGATAAATCAGATAGCAACGACACAGACTCTAAAGATAGCCAGGTTTAAAAAAAATGAAATCAACTATTGATTTAAAAAAATATACTACATTCATAGAGAAAGTAGATTTCGTTAAAAAAACCGGGCGAGTCAATTGCATTATTGGTCTAGTTCTCGAAGGAGACGGCCCAGCTGTTTCGGTTGGAAGTATCTGTACCATTTATCCTAGTAACCGACGGCCTATTCAGGCCCAGGTTGTAGGATTTCGAGATAAAAAAACTTTACTTATGCCACTAGGAGATATAATTGGCATCGAACCCGGTAGCGTTATCGAAGCGGTAGAGGAATACCCTACTTTTAAAGTAGGTGATGCTCTTCTTGGCAGAATCATTGATGGCAATGGACTGCCTATTGATGGCAAAGGTCCAATACCTGCCACCACAGAATACCCCTTGATGGGTTCGCCGATCAATCCACTGGAAAGAAAAAGACTGAAGGAGCCTCTGGATGTAGGAATAAAATCTATAAACGGTCTACTTTCTTTTGCCAAAGGCCAGAGAGTAGGAATTCTAGCAGGAACTGGCGTAGGAAAATCTGTTTTAATGGGAATGATCGCTCGAAATACTAGTGCTGACATAAATGTAATCGCATTGATCGGAGAAAGAGGAAGAGAAGTAAAGGAGTTCATTGATGAGAACCTTGGCGAAAAAGGACTGGAACGTTCCATTATAATTGCTGCAGCTTCGGACCAGCCACCACTAGTAAGGTTACGCGGAGCATTCATTGCAACTACCATTGCAGAATATTTCAGGGATCAAGGCCAGGATGTGATGTTGATGATGGACTCTGTTACTCGCTTCGCTCTGGCCCAAAGAGAAATTGGCCTTTCAGTAGGGGAACCGCCAACCACCCGCGGTTTTACACCTTCGGTTTTTTCTATGCTACCAAAACTCTTGGAACGAGCCGGAACTTCATCAAGCGAAGGATCTATTACCGGACTCTATACTGTTCTAGTCGAAGGGGATGATTTGAGTGAGCCAATTTCCGATGCGGTTCGCGCTATACTAGATGGGCATATTGTTCTGACTAGAGAATTAGCAGCGCACAATCACTATCCCGCTATAGACATACTCAATAGTGTAAGTCGTTTAATGATTGATGTGGTGACAAAAGAGCATCAAGAATTTTCCATGAAATTTAAGGACTTTCTAGCTACCTATAAATCGGCAGAAGACCTAATCAATATTGGCGCATACACTAAAGGCAGTAATCCTAAAATAGACATGGCTATCCAAAAATATGATCAAATGATTCCTTATCTTAGGCAAGGGATGTTTGAGAATTATGATTGGCGGGCGAGCCTGGATGAGTTGAAAAGAATTATGGAGGCCTAAAATTGAGTTTTCGATTTGAAACTATTCTCAGACTTAACAAAAACAAAGAAGATCTACTGCAAAGAGATATGGGTCTGATCAATGCCATGATCCAAAAGCAGAAGGACAGTCAAGACTTTATGCGTGAACTTACCAATAATAAAAAGGATGAGTTAAACCAGAAAAAACGACAAGACCTTGATGTCAACACAATGATTCTTTATGATAACTTTTTTCATGGAACTCAAGCCCATAAAACCAGACAGGATAAAATCATTTCGGAAATCACCCTCAAGCTTGAATCGAAACGCAAAGAAGTGGTCGAATCAATGCGCAAAAGGAAAACTCTAGAAGTATTGAAGGAACGCAATATGTTGAATGAAAAAAAACTCAGAGAAAAAAAGGACATTGCCATTCAAGATGAAAATGCCTCAAATTTATGGGGAAGAAAAATGAATTCAATATGAAAAACAAAATCTTTTTCATTTTTATAGCAACAGCCATTGTTTTTCTTGTTGGGAAAGCCTTCGATCTTCAGCCGTCCGATATAGCTTACGCTCAGGTCGAAATGCTTGACGGAAAAACAGAAGACAAACGAAACACTACAGATGAACCAATATTAGAAGAAGAAAAAAAGGTTGAACTTCCTACCAAGGTGCCCACTGTAAATCCTGAAACATTTCGAATGTTTGAAACTATTGAAAAGAAAAATCGCGAACTGAAACGTCGAGAAGAAGAATTGCGCATAAAGGAACTCAGGATAAAAGCCATTGAGACCAAGGTTAGCAAAGATCTCGAAAAAATTGAAAAGGGTATTTCAGAGTCAAAACAGCAACTTGGAATTCAGGATGAGAAAACAAAGGAAAATGTGGAAGCCTTGGTCAAAGTTTACTCCAGTATGAAACCTGAAGAGGCCGCCAACCTTATTGAAGCAATTGATGATGATCTAGCCCTCCGAATCGTAGCAGGAATGAAAAGCAAGATCGCAGGCAAGGTGCTCAGCAAACTAGATGTAAAAGTCGCCAAACGAATTAGTGAAACTCTTGCGGGAAAAAAATTGAAAAGCAATAAAATGGAAGACAACAAAATGATGAAAAACGAAGATAAAAAATAAAGTGAGGCAGAATTAATCTTTAATAGAATCAGCTTCTTCCGCGGCATCTGGATGCGTCATTCCAAAAGAAATAATCATTTTCAAACCTTCTTCAACAGACATTGTAAGTGGCTGGGTTTCCTTTTCTGGCAACATGAAAAGAAACCCTGTGGTCGGATTAGGCGAAGTTGGCACAAAAACATTCAGCATTTTTTCGCCACCAGTGATTCCCCCTGGAGTATCGCAACAAACAATTCCCAAAGTTTTCAAGGGTTCTCGTGGATAAGTAATAAGAACCATCTTCTCGAAGGTGGATTTATCTGCCAAAGAAACTGTGTCGACTACTTTTTTGATGCTAGTGTATATAACCCGGACAACTGGGATTTTATGGAGAACCTTCTCTCCCAAAGCAACTACTTTTTTCCCGATAAAATTGGTTCCTACGAACCCCACCGCAAAAATAAAAATAGCCAGAAATAAAAACCCCATACCCGGGATATGCCATTCATCCATCAGCCTGAGATTCTGAGGCCCCAAAATTCCCAAGATGACAGGCTCCATCGCCTTATCAACTCGGGTAATGACAAAGGACAATATCATGTACGTCAAGGCGGCAGGAACAGTAACCAGAAGTCCCGCAATTAAATTTTTCTTTAGTGCTTTTTTAAACATCGCTCTCACCCAAGGTTACAATTTGTTCGAACCCTGGTGCCTATCTGAATGATTTTATATGTTCTTTAACTTACTGAACCAGCGAAGGGTGGCTGGACGATCCAAGTTTTGCAAATTCCTGATAAAAATGAATGGCTGACTTGTTGTTGCCAATTTCTTCGTATAAAACCGCCATATTGTAATGAGTCCCCGCATGGTTCGCGCCCAATTTCAAGGCCTGATTCAATATAGCTTTGGCCTTTTCCAATTGCCCCAGCTTTTTAAAAACCACAGCAAGATTATTTAATGCCTCCAGATTTTGAGGATCTATCTTTATGGCTTTCTGGTAATTTCGAATGGCACTGGAAAACTCTTTTTTGTTATAGTATACCACGTAAAAGAATCGACCTATTGGAACCCTCGCCAGAGAGCTAGTTGAGGCGAAGGGCTGGTTGTTTCGTTGCTGTTTTTGAGGATTTTTTGGTTTTTCGTACAGCTCGTTTTTTCTTTTTCACTTTTAACTTTTTGTCGAAGGAATGCTGGATCACATCATCCATTGTAGTAGCGGGGAAAAACTGGATGCTTTTTCTTATATTCGCGGGGATATCTGCAATGTCTTTTTCGTTCTCAACAGGGATGATCAAGTTATGAATTCCATGTCGATGCGCGGCAAGAACTTTTTCTTTCAGCCCACCAATCGGCAAAACTTTTCCAGTCAACGTCAACTCGCCAGTCATCGCGACGTCGTGACGCAAAGCCGTTTTGGTGAGAGCTGAAACCAGCGCCACCGCCATGGTGATACCTGCCGAAGGACCATCTTTAGGAACTGCACCTTCAGGAATATGGATAAAAAAATCATTTTTCTGGTAGAAATTTTTAACCAATCCAAGGTCGGTTGCGCGTGAGCGAACATAAGTCATCGCGGCTTGCGCAGACTCTTTCATAACATCACCCAACTGCCCGGTGGGCAAGAGTTTCCCGGTTCCGGGAAGCACGGTGACTTCAATCGAAAGAATTTCGCCACCCAACTCGGTCCACGCCAAACCAATTGCCGAGCCAATATCAAGCGGACCTTCGCTCTCCGATCGTTTATACTTGGGAACGCCTAGATATTTTTCCAAACTGGCTGGTGTGATTTTGACATGCGTCTTCTTACCTTTTTCCACTACGACTTTGACAACTTTACGACAAAGAGTTCCAATCTCCCGCTCCAAACTCCTCACCCCGGCTTCGCGGGTGAAGTCTTGAATAATTCTTTCGAGAGCTTTTTCGGAAATTTCTATATTCTTTTTAGTCAAACCATGCTCAGCGACTTTCTTCGGTACCAGAAACCTCTGGGCAATACCGAGTTTTTCCTGATCGGTATAACCGGGAAGATGCAGCACTTCCATTCTGTCCAACAACGGTCTCGGAATGGAATGCAATACATTCGCGGTACAGATAAACAAAACGTTTGAAAGGTCGTAATCGATTTCCAGATAGTGATCGTTAAAAGTTCCATTTTGTTCTGGGTCAAGCACTTCTAACAATGCAGAAGCCGGATCGCCACGAAAATCAGCGTTCATCTTGTCGATTTCATCGAGCATGAATACGGGATTATGCACTTCGGCCTTTTTCATACCTTGAATTATTTTACCGGGCAAGGCACCGATATAGGTCCGCCGATGACCACGGATCTCCGCTTCATCGCGAACGCCACCGAGAGAAATGCGGACGAATTTTCGGCCCATGGCGCGACCAATCGATTTACCCAGCGACGTCTTCCCCACACCTGGAGGACCCACAAGACAAATAATGGGACCTTTTATTTTTTTCACCAGCTTTAAAACAGCCAAATGTTCAGTGATGCGTTCTTTGACTTTTTCTAATCCATAATGGTCTTGATCGAGAACTTTCTGGGCTTCTGGAATTTTAATTTTATCGGTCCCTACGGCTTTTTCCCACGGCAAATCTGCAAGCCACTCAATGTAAGTCCGCGCCACTGTGGCTTCTGCTGACATCGGCTGCATGAGCTCCAACCGCTTCAATTCTTTCTTGGCTTTCTCATTGACCTCTTTCGGCATTTTTGCCTTTTTAATTTTTTGCTTTAACTCATCGAAGTCACTTTTAAATTCATCACGTTTGCCAAGTTCCTTCTGGATGGCCTTCATTTGCTCATTCAGATAAAACTCTTTCTGACTGTGCTCCATTTGTTTGCGCACCCGCCCATGAACGCGCTTCTCGATTTTTAGTACTTCCATTTCTGACTTAAGTATCCCCAGCAACTTGTTCAGGCGATCTGCAGGATTCAGCGTTTCCAACAACTCCTGCTTTTCCTGTGTCTGAAAAACTATATAGGAAGCAATGGTATCTGCGTAACGATGTGGCTCAAGAATGTTTGAGCTTGCGGCAACCGCTTCCAGCGGTATTTTCTGGTTGAGCTTGACATACTGCTCGAATACAGTCCCGACACTTCGCATCATGGCTTTTACATCGGCGGTGAGCTGATCGTTTTCATGGATTCGGTTGACCTCCACTTCAAAGTAATCGGGATTCTCTTTAAAGGTCTCGATACGGCCTCTTTGAAGCCCCTCGACCAATACTTTCATAGTGCCGTCTGTCAGTTTCAATATCTGCAGAATATTGGCAATGGTCCCGATTTCGAAAATATCTGGCGGCTGCGGGTCATTGTTACTGGGATTGCGTTGAGCGGAAAGGAAAATGCTTTTTTGCTCTGCCATGGATTTTTCCAAGGCAAGCACAGACTTATCTCTGCCCACGAACAGGGGCAAAACCATGAACGGGAATACTATGATATCTCTTAAGGGGAGAAGCGGTAGAACGATTTTATCTGAACCCATAATACTAACTGGCCTGTTTCTTTTTCGCGTAAACCATCATGGGTTTTTCACCTTTGGCAACGACTTCCTCATTAATAACAACTTCTTCAACTTCTTTCTGCGAAGGTAGCTCGAACATAATATCGAGCATGGTTTCTTCCATCACGGCGCGCAAACCTCTTGCTCCGGTTTTACGTTCAACCGCTTTTTCGGCGATAGCTTTAACAGCACCATCCGTAAATTTAAGTTTAATATCTTCAAAATCAAACAGCTTTTTGTATTGTTTGACCAACGCGTTCTTCGGCTCGGTCATAACTTTTATCAGCGCTTCAATGTCTAATTCTTTAAGCGTGGCTACAGCTGAAAACCGCCCGACAAATTCAGGGATCAAACCATACTTGAGCAGATCTTCAGGTTGAATTTTTTCAAGAAAATCTTCTTGCTCCAACTCAACTTTGGAAACGATCTTCTGTCCAAACCCGAGGCTTTTTTTGCCGACCCGATTGCGGACAATTTCACTCATACCCACAAATGCACCACCACAAACAAACAATATATTGGTGGTATCTACTTGCAGAAACTCCTGATGAGGATGCTTGCGTCCGCCTTGCGGTGGAACACTGGCAGTCGTGCCTTCAATGATTTTCAGCAACGCCTGCTGGACCCCCTCTCCAGAAACATCGCGAGTGATAGACGGGTTTTCTGATTTCCGAGAAATCTTATCGACCTCATCAATATAAATAATCCCTCGCTCAGCTTTCTCGACATCGTAATCGGCACTTTGCAGAAGCTTGAGGATGATATTCTCGACATCTTCTCCGACATAACCTGCTTCCGTCAATGTAGTAGCATCAACAATGGTGAACGGAACGTCAAGGATACGCGCCAGTGTTTGAGCCATGAGGGTTTTACCGGAACCGGTAGGCCCGATCAATAGCACATTGCTTTTTTGCAGCTCCACATCATCCATTTCAAGGTTGGAATCCACACGTTTGAAATGATTGTGAACGGCAACTGAAAGAATTTTTTTGCAGCGCTCCTGATTAATAATGTATTGATCAAGATGACTGTAAATTTCTTTGGGCTTAAGCAAATGCTGAAAGTCATCACCCTTTTCCTGAGCCCATTCTTCCACCATGATTTCATTGCACAACTCAATGCATTCATCACAGATATAGACGCTAGGTCCAGCAATCAACTTCTTGACTTCTTCCTGACTCTTACCACAAAAGGAACAGCGGTAATTCCCGGTGGTTGTGCTTTTCTTTGCCATAAAGTCCTCGACCTTAACTCGGTGTAGTTAAAAATCCGTTTTACTTTTTATCTTTTTTCACTTCTTCACGGTTGCTGATAACACTGTCTATCAAGCCATAAGTTTTTGCTTCTTCTGCGGTCATATAATAATCGCGCTCAGTGTCCTTATTTATCTCAGCAACATCTTTGCCTGAGTGTTTTGCAAGGATACCGTCTAATATAGCTCGAATCCGGGAAATTTCTTTGGCCTGAATTTCGATATCGGTGTGCTGCCCCTGAAACCCGCCACTAGGCTGGTGAATCATGATTCTTGAATGCGGTAGAGCAAAACGCTTTTTCGGCGCTCCAGCTGCAAGAAGCAAAGAACCCATGCTGGCGGCCTGACCAATACAAATAGTTTGAACATCAGGTTTGATGTATTGCATCGTATCGTAAATAGCCATCCCCGAACTGACCTGACCGCCCGGGCTGTTGAGATAAATATAAATATCCTGATCCGGCTCATCCGACTCAAGAAATAACAATTGAGCAATAATAAGGTTTGCCATGTGGTCGTCAATGGCAGTACCGATGAAAATAATACGGTCTTTTAAAAGGCGCGAATAAATGTCGTAAGACCGTTCACCGCGACTGGTTTGTTCTACAACAATGGGTACTAATTGATTGTGAATGGAATTCATTTTTCTCTCTTGATTAGGACTTCAGGTAAGATGAACCACCCTCTGAAACCGAATAGGAATCAGAAAGGATTATTGGCTTGTAAGTCATTTAGAAATAGTTAGATAACTAAAGACAGATTGATTATCAATTATCTGTAATTAAATCTTTTCTGTCAACCATTACTTCTTTCAACGTCACTTTTTCAAGGGCGGAATTTAGGGTCTTATCGCGTTTCATACGACTGTGCAAACGCGCAAGCACACCGTTCTTTTCCCATTCCTTTTTCATTTGCTGCAGGTTGCCCCCACCCCCTAATAACTGGGCCATATTTTGCAATTCTTGATCCAACTCCTCTGGAGTGACCTCCAATTCCAAGTCACGAGATAATTGATCCAAAATCAACTCTTCTCGAAGAGCTTTGACAGCAGGTTCCTTATATTTTTCAATCAGCTCGGGCGAAACTTCTTCTTCATGATCGTGGTCGTGTTTATGGTCGTGACCATGATCATGTGCAGCTTCTTTCCCTTGCTTCTTATTGGCCTGTTCAGACATGAACTTGACCTGCTCTTTGATCAATCCTTCGGGTAATTCGACCGGGTTTTGCTCGGCAAGTTTATCCGCAAGTATTTTTTTAGCGGACTTTTTAGCTTCATCCCGCTCATAACTCTCCAATTCAACCCGGACTTTAGCTTTCATGTCTTCCAGACTTTCATACTTCTTTTCAGTATCCAATTCGCGTGCGAAATCATCATTCAGCTCTGGCAGTTCCTGCACTTGAATGCCTTTCAAGGTGACATTGAAATCGACATCTTTGCCAGCGATTTCCTTACCCTGGTAATCCTCTGGCACCTTCACCTGAATCTCGCGGGTTTCCCCGATCGTCATGCCGACCATGCCTTTGTCCAAACCTTCGATTAGCTGACCCGATCCAACCCGAATGGCCTGATCCTGAGCTGTTCCACCCTCAAAGGGCTGGTCGCCCATTTTGCTTGTGAAATCGACTTTTATCAGATCATTTTCCTCCACAGGACGATCCGTGATCTCTATGGTTTTTGCTTTTCTTTGACGGAAAGTCTCAATGGTCTGGTCAACTTCTTCATCCGTGATACGGGGCACTTTCATCTCCATCTCCATCCCCGAATAATCCTGAATATCGACAGTCGGCAGCACTTCCAGCGAAGCGGACACAGAAATATCGGTACCTTCCTCTGCATTGACTTCCAAAAGATGCGGTTGGCCAATGGCACGTAATTCTTTTTCAGCGATAGCCTGATTCAGACGATCACTGATGAGGTTGCTCAACACCTCTTTTTTAACATCAGGACCAAACTGCTTTTCTAACAGAGAGGCAGGAACTTTACCTTTACGAAAACCCGGGACTTTAACCTGTCTCCCCAGCTTCTGATAGTACTTGTCCACTTCCTTTTTGTAATCCTGATGAGGAACTACAAATTTAATTTTCTTATTACAGGAATCAACATCTTCAATTTCGATCTTCATATTTTTCCAAAAGTTTAATGATTAATCACTCAAGGTGGGGACCATAGATCTATTCCCGTCAGATTAAAAGGGACCGTTGAACTTTTTACAATTAGCTTGAACCCTCTCCACTAGGGAATGCCGGTGGAGGGACTCGAACCCCCACGCCCGAAAGCACTAGTTCCTAAAACTAGCGTGTATACCAATTTCACCACACCGGCAAGCTTGCTCGGGAAAATATAGCACTTTATATGGTAATCAGTCGAAAGAAAAGCTCTTGTTTTAAGGAGAGGTTTTTAGTTTTTTTCTAAGAAATTGATAATAGGTCAGTTTCTCCAATCCAATTACCATCAGGTTGAGCTTTTCTCAATGGAGATTTTTAATTCGGTGTTGTCATAATTAACAATCAGGGTTTCCGGTTTAAATGGAGCGCTAAAAAATGGAAACCACAACGTTTATTATGGCAATGATGGCCGGAATCTCCGCATTGGGGGTTCTTAGGTTATTTCGGCTCTGGTTTGTTTGACTAGGTAGCCTTATCTAGGCCCGCTTGGTTTCTCCAAAAAACTTCTTTCCTAAATTTTCTGTGAACGAATCAAAAGCGGGCGAGATCAAATTTCGAATTTATTTTTGAGCAAGTTGAATTTTCCAAGGGGGAGGCTAAATTTTTTGAACAATGAAATAGCCTTCAAATTGGCAACTTAAAACATCTGTCACCCAAAAAACAACTACCCCTCTTCCATCTCCGACTGGAGGGCGGAAATATCGTCCTGAAGTAGAGTGTAATCAATTTCGAGTTTATCGCAATATTTTCGCAGGAAAGAGTGCATTATTAAGACACAATGCCACTCGTCAAAAATCTCATCACTTTTCTCGCAGAATTTTTCATACTCCGAAAAACCTTTCTCTATTGTTTCTAATAGTTTTCCAAATCCAGCTAGCTCATCCATTTCTGAATAGGTCGCATCCAGATCTTGGTCCCAGAAGGTTTCATCGGATTGTTCAGGATTGATAGAGGCTAAATATTGGTCTTCGATCTGGCTGAAATCTAAATCGATCTGCTTGCAATAACTGCGCAAATTGTTGAAGGCAATGAAAAGACATTCATAGCCACTGACATCGATTTCTTCTTCGCTATTCAGTTCAGAAACATCTTCATCCACCCAGTCAAACATTTCAAAAAAGGAATCGAGGTTAGATTGTTCTTCCGATGATGAGCCCTTGGTATCCATAAACTTACCTATCTATACTGAGTGGTTTTCGGTCTTTTGGGGTCAACACGGTGTTTGGCGGATAATAACCTTTCGGCACTATCAAGTTAGGGTAAACCCAGGTGTCTTTACCCAACAATGTTCCCGGGCAAAGAACCGCGTTACACCCAATCTCGGCATGATCTCCGACCACAGCCCCTAGTTTTTCCATACCGGTCTCAAGATCCGCACACAGAATCTGAATAGGATGGATAAAACCTTCCTGCTTTTCTTCTCTGCTACGAAACTGCAAGTTCGCCAGTTTCGATCCGGCGCCCATATTGACATGGCGACCCAAAATACTGTCACCAATATAATTGAAATGCCCTGCCTCACTACGATCCATCAGAATACTGTTTTTAACTTCTGTCGCATGGCCAATCACACAACCTTCACCAGCAAAAACATTTCCGCGAACATAAGCTCCTTGCCGAATATCGCAGTTCTCGCCGATCACCGTCGGACCTTTAATTATTGCCGATGGTTCCAACCGGGTACCCGAACCAATAAAAATTTGCAGCTCTTTTAAATAAACCGCCTGATCCAGTTTTATCCATTTCTGTACGAATAATCCCTTTTCACTTTTATCAAAACAGACACCCTCCAATTCCGTTGAATAGGAATCTGTTTTACTTTGCATCAGTGATTGCAATATCGAATCGAGATTTTTTAAAGGATCCCAAACTCGGTCAACCCCGAAAAACAACCTCTTATAAGGCTCTCGATCTATATCTGAAAAAAATAGGGACAAGTCTTGCATAGTTAATTTCCTACATACCATCTCCCAAGTACGGTCAAGCGAAAGCCTTTGGAACTCATTTCAATGAGTCCCTGTTTCTGCATTTCAGTGACCAGTCGGGTTTTGGAATGTTTTTCAATTTCTAAATCTTTTTCATTCAAGGGCTGCGATGCAAGCTGGCTAAGCACATCTAATTCCAGTTTGTAAAAATGATGATCGCAATTTTTTAAGGCGGTGAAAAGTGTTTTTATAGTCTCTTGTCCCATTTTTTTCAAGTTCGCGGCATCCAATTTACTTCCTCGAAGATTGATGCTGATTTTATTTTCGGTGCCGGAATTTCTCACAAAGATACCCGCTTTCCCAGCTGATAATGAGATATATAACATATCGGGATCTTCAGGGAAAATTCGAGTCGCAACTTGATAGCTTCTTTTTTTAGCCGCACGTATAAGAGTTTGTTTTACTTTTCGCCAGACTATGGAGCCGCTAAAAAATAATTCCTGATGAATGTAATAAACATAAAGAGTGCCCTTAAAACTTGGAGCAAAGGGCCGACTTATCTTATTGTAATATTTTTTTGGGGGAAAATTAAGATATTCGGTCGCCACCAGAGTGTTCAAAGCACTTTTAATCCCATTGCCAGAATAAATCGATACGGCTTCTCCATCAGGCCGAATAAATTGTGACTCTGTAATATTATGTCCGGTTTCTTCACTGCCAACGGCCAGAATAGGGTTAGAATCTTTTTTCTGCCCGCTTTTTTCACCTAGAATTCTGGCAAGTTTTTTTAGCGAAGCAATACTTGTTATACCCGTTTTTTTCAGCTTCTTTGCTTCACGCTGGAAAACCAAACGTTTTTGTTTTGGACAATCGCGATCTTTTGATTTTTGTTCTAACTGCCTTAGCAGGATTTTAAGGAGAATCCATTTGTCACCTACAGCGGTCAGCTCAGATTTCAATCCCATTTTTTCAGCAGCGATTGCCGCATTGAGATCGCTCTCAACGGTATTGATATACAAAGAGCCTTTATATTTTTCTGGGAACTGGGTCGACAAATGTTTGGCTTGCAAAATAGCCGTTTCATCGCCACTCAACACCCAAAGCAGGTCTTTAAAAGGATCATATTCCAACATAAAAAACCGATCGGCATCGGCATCGAAGATGGTTCCTACGGCTCGCATTATTCCTTTGCGCAAGGAAGATTTATGTTTACGACCTACTTCAAAAAGTTTAACAACGGCTTTGTGACGATAAAAATACCCGCCAGGATTTTTTATCTGTTCGGCAGTGATTCGGTCTCGGCCTTCGAGATCGGCCACACCAGAAAACACGTTTACATCCCCATTTAATTTTCCGTTGACCTCAAATACTTTCCCAACTCCTGCCTGAGTAAAAATTTTCTTGGCGATGCCCGTGAGCGAGCCGTTGGTAGGGTCGACAACCAGCACCACGTTTTTAAAATTGATAGATTCATCAATCCACGAATTTTCGGGAGCCAGAGTGAATCCACTAAAAAGCTCCAGAGCATTTCCTCTGCAATCTTTACGCTTCCCCTTTAACGATACGTTTTTAATGGCTGAATATTTTTGCGGCAAAATAAAACGAGTCAATCGAGAATCGTCGGACGGCAGAGGTTTCATGCCGCGATAGGGGGAAAAAAGTTTTATTCCGTTTTGGTCATTGGGGTTATGCGATGCCGTTATCATAATGCCGCAATCGGCATTTTGGTGCAGCATGAAAAGCGGCACCAGTGGAGTTGGCACAATACCAAGAGTCAGGGCATTGCCCCCTGCTTTAAGAATTCCCTTGATAACAGCTTCAATAAAAATTCCCGACAGGTCCCTGGGGTCCCATCCCACCACAACATTTTTTGGGATTTTTGGTCCTGGTAGATTTTTAATATGCGAATAGGCATACAGCTCCATGAATTGCTCTGTGATCCAACCCTTTTCCAGAAACACTTGTTGCGGAGTGAGTCCTTTGCATTCGGGATTATTGGAGAGCTTTGTTTCCCGGCGTATACCATCGGTGCCTTGAAGTCTTTGTCTGCCAGGCTTATTCATAATAGCGATGAAATTGAGTTGAAGAAAACACTAAAAAGGAAGAATACCACATACCTAGATAAAGCATGCATTTTATGGGAGGCACTCTTGTGAGGGGGGAAGAGAGTTTTATTCCAGTGATCGATGCCAAAGTCTTTTGCCTGGTCACCGGGAATGTTTTATTTGAATCCGAATTTCTTGCGGTCAATAAACAACATTTTATT
>Ga0209631_10002375_pt1 | contig 22607 bp, 11 predicted proteins | sample COG_08_FD_184752 | JGI IMG/M metagenome (GOLD analysis project Ga0209631, IMG submission 184752) | Pelagic Microbial community sample from North Sea - COGITO 998_met_08 (SPAdes) (version 2) | ecosystem: Environmental > Aquatic > Marine > Neritic zone/Coastal water | place: Helgoland, sampling... | reverse complement strand
AACCCGCGGCGCTGGAGGTGCCGTACGAGCCGTACGGTAGGGATGCCCCGATCGCCATCACGGACCCATCCGAGCTCAAACTCACCGACCCTCCGCTGTAGTCATACGTCGCCTCACCGTCAATGTCCGCACCCAGCTGTTGAGCCACCGGGAGAGGGTCGCCGCGATTTATCGTGACAGTCGGAGCTGTAGATTCGTACTGAGAACTTGAGCACGTGGTCAACGCCGAACAGACGCGATTTATCGTGGCAGTCGGCGTTACACTTTCATACTGAGAACTTGAGCACGTGCTCATACATTGCTCGGTATTGTGCGTTGTGCAACCGTCACCAACGGCGCCCCTCCCGCTCGAGCACGTGCAGACTCTTGTGAAGCAGCCATCTTCTACAGTCCAGTCCTGACCAGAATCAAAGCATTTTTGCATGCACCCAGGGGACTCGGAAGTATGTGGTAATGTAATTGATTGAGTTGATGGAGCTGGAGGTGATGGTGATGCGCAGATGCCAATAGATCTACTAAAGGGTCCCCACTCGTTGAGCGGTTGAATCAGATCGATTTCGATTACAAAATCTGGACGGACGTAATTTCCCGACGGACCAAAATATCCGTTGAAAGAATACGAAGTTACTAGCGTGCCGGTCCACATCGAGTAACGCTTGTAACAGCCCATCGGTTGGCTATGGCTGCCGGCGATGCGCATGGGGTTCTCCGGACTATAATCTGGATCCATTAATGAAGCCAACCGACACTGATCCTCATTCATCATCCTATTTATATTGTTGACACCGTCTATCTCCTCGACCTTTAAGCAGCGGTCAGAACCGTACACAGCCGTTACATAAAACGGAATTCCCTCCGAGCACAACTTGCAAGAGCCTTTAGTTGCCAAGAACCTGCCCTGTTCACAATCCGCGCAGAACTCGGTATTGTGTTCTGGACACTTATTATAAGACAGAGAACTAACTGCACCAACCCCATACTCCGAGCACGTGCAAGTGCGGTACTTGCAGTCGTTGGTGAATGTGGATGTTGGGGTTCTAACTAGATGACTATTCGCGTCGTACTGCCCTGAATTACAGGGGTAAATTTCTTTGCATTCTGAGGCTTGTTCCGACCCATGTTGAATAAAGTAACCGTCATTGCAGCTCGCGCACGCTTTTCTATTACTTAGCAGCATGGCATTTTGGAAAGAGCTGTAAGTTGTCTGACACCCAGCCCCGTCAAGGGGAGACCCGTTTGCGCATGTGCAATCTTTTAGCTGACATGTGCCATCTTTATAGAACTCATTGTTGGTACACCGTCGACATCTATTGTCTTCGGCTAGAACGTAACCGGCGTCGCACGATACGCACCTGGCAACGTTTTTCTCGCATCCCGATCCCGTCGCCGGAGACCCGTTTGCGCATGTGCAGCCAGTGACTGTGCCAGTAGCACACACACATGGATAAAACAGAGAGCACTCTTGAGCCGTTGAGGCTGATGCGTCATAATTAGCATACGTATCCCCCCAATATAACCTACCCACACCAAACAGGCTGCCCCTAGTTGAACCAATAGTTGAACAATACTGTGGATATCTGTACTTTATGTACTCACTATTCGTAACGGTTTTAAAATCGTATCCGACGCCAAACGTTTTCTCCTGCCAGGTTTGGCACTCCGCCGCATTCAGACTACGATGCCCGTGACCCTCACACGAATCCACATATACTAAGATGGTGTCCAGCGTTTTGCACAGGCAGTTGTAGCCGTTGTAGCCGCAGTCGCTAGAGGAGTCCGTGTTGGTGTTGAAGAGCACGGTGCCTGTGGTAACGTGCGCCATACAGCCGCGGAAGTATGACGTGTGTGAAAAGGACGTGGCGGAGCCGCTGCCGACGTTGAGCTGCTCCTGCGCCGCCTTACACTCCTCCAGGGTCGTGATATACTCGTCGCACGTGCCAGAAGTTTTTATCTCGTACTGAGGAGGGGGTGGTGAGTAAGTAACGGATGCTGCGCAGATGCATTTGAAGCCGCTCGCACCGCAGTCGTTTGAGGAAAGCACGTTGGTGTTTAAGCGCACGTCAAATCCGGCATTCGAGACGCACCCGCGGGAGATCCCATCCGCCGTATCATAGTTGTCGAATTCCACACTCGTGTCGCTCAACCCTAATGTTGTCATCGCCGCCTCACACTCCTCCAGTGTCATGATATATGTATCACACGTGCCAGAATCTTTTATCTCGTATATGCCAGTCGCCACACACACATTTGCTATGATAGTTACAACTAGAACTCTAAACAAATAACCAAATGCTTTCATTTACTTTATGTGTACATGTAGTCATATTTATAGTAGGGTACCAAGTTAACAATCTCCAGAAAATGTCATTGATGTGGACATATGTCGTTCGCATAACAAACAATATCTTTTACGCGCAGTACCGCGGGTATTTCTACAAGAATGGTTTCAATTTCAATAAACTGCCCGCCCAGGCTCAGTCCCCGCCCTGGTGGATTTGACACGTACACCTCCTGGATTTGCTCGGAAGACACAGCGTCTGTTGGTATCCAAGCCATTCCTCGAGAAATGCAGGTCTGCTCGTCATTATATTTATTACACCAGCACTTAGTCTGTACGGAGTTTTCCGTTCTCACATCACATCCAATGCCAAAGTTACAAGTTGGGTCAAAGTACGTTCCCGCCTCCTGCGTAATTATATCAAGCTGTGCATAGTATGCTTGCTCAAAAATAGGCGAATTCACTCCGTTTCTGACACATTGTGTCAGGCATTCCTCAATAGTATCAGCGTTGTAGTGTTCGTGAGTATTCAGAACACCAGCGGATGTCCCGAATATTTCATTTTCAACGCACACGATTGGTGGGGCTGGTACCAAGCAGATGCAGGATCTCGTCGCGGTGCAGTCTTGAGAGGAGCCCGTGTAGGTGTTGAAGACGACGTACACGTCGCTGCTGAATTCCGGGGCACTTTTCAAGATGCAGCCGCGGGGGTAATACGACGATGCATCGGAGCTCACAATCGGACTGTCCAGTCCCAATGTCGTCCTCGCCGCCTTACACTCCTCCAGGGTCGTGATATAGTTGTAGTAGCACGTGCCAGAATCTTGTATCTTGGGGAATAAAGGTATGCCGTCCATCACATTCGCAAATACAAACTCGGTCGTAGCAATATCATAATAATTATTTCCGTCAAATACCACAGGGTCTGTAGACGGGGTGGCAACTGCTTCGGGTATATACAACCCTTCAACTACCGCAAATTGGTCCGAGTCAAACCTGCAGAATGTATCGTAATTCTCTTCCAAAGACGTCACTTCAAATGAAAACAAGCGTTGTCTCTTGTTTACAACGTCATTCTTATAGATACAGCGCACGCCACAGTCCGTGCCACTTCCTGTATTCAGCATAGTGACAATGTCACCGGCGTCATCGACCTGCAGACACCCTGGTGCGTACTCGTCAAGATGGACGCGCTGAACTTTCCCGGTCACCATGCACAGGCAGGAGTAGACGGAGTCTCCGCAGTCGAAAGAGGAGTCCGTGTTGGTGTTGAAGTTCACATCGGATCCCCCACTGTTCGAGATGCAGCCGCGGGGGTATCTCGACCATGTATAGGACCCGGAGGTCACACTCGTGTCGCTCAGTCCTAATGCCGTCCTCGCCGCCTTACACTCCTCCAGGGTCGTGATATATTTATCACACGTGCCAGAAGTTTTTATCTCGTATGGAGAAAGTTGTGTGACCGCGGAGATACACTCCTTCGGATTCGTGATACGGAGATCCGGGGGGGACGTGGGACACGTGATTGAAAATGTGAATGTTGGATGTAGACTGCATTTGAAAGTTCGTGTTTGACCTGGTGATGCAGTCAATAAACCATCAGTATCGTCAAAGTTCAGGGTACTGGCTTGTGCATATATCGGCACACTGCCCTCGTATACATTATGATTCCCCCCCTGCTTGTCTACAGTGATCAGAGTTCCAGCACAGGCAGTGTACTGACCAGTACCCTGTACATTTATGTGGTTTGTTGTGTACGTTTTCTCCACACTGGGCAATGTCAGAATGCAGTTCTCTAAGATCTCCTGTGTCTGGTACTCTGAGGCTGTGGTTAAGTACATGGACGACCCAATGCGCGCACAACCCCCCTCCGGCGTCCGAAACAGGTCTTCCGCCCATCCGGACCCCATGTAGGCAGACGCTTCGCGGCATGTTCCGGCGCTCAAAATCTGCTCAAACCCGTCCATGAAACAGTCCGAATTAACATACTTGAGCGTGCGCACATACAATGGTTCTCCGAGGTTGTCCACGTGCACTATCACGTCACCGTCGTTGTTGCGCGGGGCAGTGTTGAATGTCACGTCGCCATCAACAACACCGCAGAAACATTGTGTCTGTGTGTCCACCTGTTTCCCCAGACCCAGTAGAGACCCCCAGTTGCACGTCCCGTGTCCGTTGCAGGGGCGCCTGTCTTCGGTCATGCCTCTACACGCCCTATTACCGCGAACACCGTAGTACCCGGCGGCAGGTGTCCGGCAGTTGTATCCCGTAAAGTGTCCCAATTGGGCATGCTCAAAGCATTTGCACGCACCGCAGACAACGCGATAGTTTGGCAGGACGGCACATGGGATCTTAACGTCGGTGCTTTCTATATCAACGAGTGGAGCAGTGACCCGTTCGCGGGTGCTCAGCACACTGTCGTAGCACGGCATGTGTGGCTCTTCGGAACCGTAGGGTTTCCGATAGAGCGGACCAAACGTGTAGTAGTCACTCATGATCGCAACACGGTCTTCTTCAAGTGTTAAGACGTCACCCTCCGTCCGCGCGTACAGGTCCCACTTCTCGTTGTTGACTAATGTACCTACAATATTTCCAGAGGAGTCTGTCCACGTATTGCACTCCGCAACATCTATTTGCATGATGCACTCGCACTTGCGGTCCTGGAAGTTCACGTTAAATCCCTTGTACGCGTCACAGGACGTCTCACACATCTGCGCGAACTCGTCAGGTATGTTTGAAAAGATAAGCCTGTCATGCGTGTAATCCGGAATGTCGCAGTAGCCGTCCGATCTTTGGAAGAAATGACCAAAAGACACAACGTAACGCTGGTAGCGCATGTCGCTTAGATCCCTAAACATGTAGTGCACGGCATCATCAATACGAATCACCTTATCCTGCGCGAGATAATCAGACTCCTCTGGACAAACGTCCCACCCGCGAATCGTGTCCGCCAACTCGTACGTGTCGTCAAACTCAAAATCAACGTCCTGCTCCTCGCAGGTCCCGTGCCCAGAGCACGTCAGCGGTCCCGGGTTAAGTTCGCACTGCATGTGGCATTTGTACCCCACGAAAGACTGATCGCAGTCGCAATTTGCCGTAGATGCGCACACACCATGTCCCGAACAGACACTCGTCATATCCTGCATATTGTATCCTGGGCAGAAGTGACCGCAAGACTTGCCGCGGTACGGCGTCTGAAGAAGCGTGGGTGGCTCGTACTGGATACCAAGTGCAGACTGGCTGATGTCAAGAGTCTCCGCGTAGTCGCAGTAGCAGGTCCCGGACACGACAAACCCGCGCCCGTTGCAGGGGATTTGATCCACAGTACCACCTGCCTCGTGCATGCAGTCCCCAACGCGATACGAGGTGCCCCTCGCAAAGTGCTTCAGTGCCCGAATATGGCTGCACGCCACCTCGTCCTTGCGCTGCGTGTCTTTGAAACACCGAAGGTGCCGCGACTGTACGTCCCAAGCCTGAACAATAGTGTCTGTGGCGACCGAGTATGACTGTGTAAATTTAAAACGGTCTAGAGGGATGGTGTTCTCACATTGCTCTGTGCACACACAGTGGGTCCCGTTCAGCCCGAAACCACTCGTACGGGCACTGCACGCCGCAGCGCAGTACTGGAGCCTCTCGGGTATGTTGGACCCCTCAATACTCACAGTAGTCATGTTCGGACAAGCACCCCTACCAACATAGTCGTAGGCGCTCGGGATGTCAATGAAACCGTACATAGTCGAATCAGCATTAAACAACGTGCACGCCGTATCCTCGCTGCACACGCACTCTCCAGACGTAAAGTGGTAGGCAGACTCGGCAACGCCCCTCTTTTCGCCACCACCACACCCACAACAATCTCGATTCGCGTCAAATGTCGCAGTGTTGTAGTCGCCGCAGTTCTCACCGTCCACATAGTCTGCACACGTGTCCCCAAACACGTCCACCCCAGTCGACGTATCGTAGCACACGGGTTTGTCAAAACACGCCGCGCACGTGGATCCCGCAAAACGAAACTCGTCCTCGGTGGGACAGTACGTGTTCACGCGCTCTAGCGTCATTGCGGACGGAATGGGCGGAGAGTACGTCATGAAGGGCACGTACTCGTCTATACCGTACCCCTGCATGAGCGCCACGCGGTAGTTCCCCCCGGGGTTAAAGTACTCCATTCCCGTCGAAGAGAGCACAGAGTAGGGTGTCGCGCACTCGCACCTTCCGTAAAGGATGTTGCATACGCTGTCCGGGAGAAGCAAACTGCACGTCATGTCCTCCGACACGTGGTTTCCGAGGAACACGTCCACGCCGTCCGTGAAACACGCCGCGCCATAACTCTCAAACGTAGTGTTGCAATCGCCGTAGGTCACGTCCGTGAAGGGTTTGAGCCCCTGCGTTGTGCTCGCCAGGGCACCCGGTAGAACCACCGTACTCTGCACGTTCTCGTAGTCACACCCCGTGCTGTTGAACGTAAACGGCGTGTCCACGTCCTTGCTGCAGGAGAATGTGTCTTCGTCGCACGTCACAACACAGCCCTCAGACGGGTTCGCAATAGGATTAAAGCACTCGCACGTGCCGCGGCTCGTACCAATGCTGAACCCGTCCTCCCCCACACAGCGCCCGAGGGGAGGATCCTCCCCCTCGCCGCACGGAGAAGTGAAACCGCGAGGCACAGGGCAGTTAAACTGACACGCCGCACCACCAATACCAAGAGGTCCGTCCATGCAGTCACAGTCCATGCGCGCACACGTCCCCCCCACCGCGTTCCCGCTCAAATACACGTCGCAGAACGCCAACCAATTTGACAAACCCACGTCGCACGGGTCCGGCATGGGCTTATCGGTGAGAGGGAGCCCCTCGCAGCCCTCCTGGTAGTCTTCGCACCCCGCACAGACCAAACTCTGCGCGTACTTGTGTTCCACAAAGCCACCCACGCCTGAGTTTGACCACTTACAGTATGGTCCCCAGTCGTAGTCAAGCTCCACAATATCTATCTTCTCGCAGTCCGAAAAGTGGCGCCCAGCCCTCTTCTGCAGGCGCTCGCACTCGTCGTCCCTGTACTCGTACAGCGTAATCGTGAACGTACCCTTACCCAGAATAGACAGACCACTAATAACACCCTCAGGGTTGCCCACAAGAATATCACCAGTACTGTTAAAAGCATTCACCACCGCAATGCCATCTACGTGAATGCGATCAACGTGAAACGGTCCCAGGGACTCGGTCTTATTCGTAAGTCCGATGTACTCTTTGAACCAAACAATACTGCAACCGTTGCCAAACTCAGGCATCGACTGCCAACCGTCGCGGAAAAGGCGCTTCTCCTCAGGGTTGAACGTAAAAACATCCACGTCCGGAATCAAAAGGTCGCGACACGTCGTGTACATGCCCGGGACCGCGCACACGTCAGTGAGCGCGGTCCCGGCATACCACTTGCGGTACGGATACGGATCCTCAATGTCAACAGGAAAACGCCAAGACTCGCTCATCAGAGTCTCCATTGATAGGGTATGATCAACAACCCAGCGCGCCTCCCACTCCGAGGAGTTCAGACCCGGCACGTAGTCCCCGCACAATACTGGATCGTCGCACTCCCCGTTCTTCGTGCATTCCTTCTGCTTGCTCAGACACCACTCAAACACGTTCACCTCACCCTCTAGGACGCGGTTGTCGCAGATATCCTGCACGTACTCACCCACAAGAGGAACGTCCTCACACTCACTGCGCGGGAGTGTCAAGTTGCCCTTATCGCATCTTCCGTCCGCGTCGTGGTCCACGCAGCAGCCGCTTATCGTGCGCAGTGCCTGCGGCGTGTCCGTGCGGTAGCACACGATGCTGTCCGCCCACTTGTAGCGCTCCACCTGCAACGCCATCTTCTTGTTCAACAGGTTCTCGTGAGACGTGTCCACACAGTCATCCTTGTTCAGGCACGGCGCGTCGTACGTTGTCAGACGACTTGAACCAAACTCACCGTTGCACACCTTGCCGTCATACATTGGCGCAGAGACCTCACAAATATCACCAAAAAATCCAGGGTCGCACTGGCACCTGCCACTATAACACACCCCGCCGTTGAGGCAGTCATCACCCCCACATGACACGCACGACTGTGTCGCCACGTCCAAATCCAACGTACCCGGACAAAAGCAGCCGGGAACAGAGTGCATGCACGTCCCCCCTGAGTCGAAACAGCCTACCGCACAATGAACGTCGCACAGGGGTCCATAATAGTTCTCCTGGCAGGTAGCACAATCCGTATCTGCCCTAAAATTTCCAGAACAACTGCACATTACACTAGTCGGTTGTCTCACCCCGTCGTATGTGTCAATCACAACACCATTATGGCACATGCTCGGAGGGACTATACTCGTGCACATATAATCCTGATTAGAACCATCTGCCTTTGGGTAAGCGTTATCCGAGCACAATTCACAGTCAGCTCCGGTGAAACCAGGGTCACAGATGCAACCGTAGTCACCATGCTTGTTCATTATTGCAAACTCTCCGTGAAATGTGCAGTTCTTGCGAAAAATACCACACAAAGGTCCCACCCAGTCCTCAGAACAGTACTCGCAACGCGTTCCGTTGAAGTGAGACGTGCACTCGCAGGTTCCCAGTGCGCTGCATACGCCATTATCGTTGCAAGTTGTGTTACTGCAGTCACACTCGGGTCCATCATAGCCGGCGTCGCATTCACAACCACCCCCCGCCTTACAGTCTCCCATCTTTATCCCAAGACTCGTCCGAGCGCCACGGACGCAGCACGCGAACTCACAGCCCTCCCCCGTGCGACCTAGATCACAGTTGCACGTCGCCACGCTGTCCACGATCTCACACACGCCGTTCAAACCAGAACACCGGGATGGACACTCCTCCGTGCACAACGAACCCGCAAATCCGTCCGCACAGTCGCAGTACGCACTGTTCTCGTCGTACTTGCACACGCCACCGTTCTTGCAGTCAGGACACTTGTACTCACAGTGGTCGCCCGTAAAGTACAAGTCGTCAGAAGCGCGCAGACATGCGACCTTACCATCGCTCGTGCACAGACCATGTGCTGGCTCGTGCCAATTCGCCACGCCGCGCGCCTCCTCGTGAGTAACTATGTCCGCGTGCTGACCTGAATTGTCAGACATGCACAGGACATCGCACCGCGGTCCGTAATAATGCACGTCGCACGTGCCAATACACTCCTCCTTGCTAAAGGACGTACACTGGTCGCAATTCACACCCCACCACTGGTTCACGCACGCACAACCAGAAACAGTATCCGCGCTCGCAGGGGTCGTAATTGTATCCACCATCCAAACACTTGCCACAATGCTACCGTAGCCACAGTTGATTATTTCGCAATGTAGTCCAGTATAAGGCTCCACGCACACGCACGCTTCTCCGTCGTAACGCCCTGTCCCACAGGGGATCAACACGGTGTCCAACATTCGCGACAACAGCACAATGCCAACCGCAACCAATGCGACAACTACCGCCGTTACTAACATGTTCACATATGGCTTCATTTACATAATGAAATACAACCTAAATAGGAACAAAAAGATAAACAAAAGCCAATCTCTGGTGCGAAGGACGGCACCACAGTGCGCACAGTGGTGAAACCCGCGCCAATGGAGCTGGAACAGGCAGGTGCGGCAGACGGGGATGCCACAGGGACAGGGGGAACGAAAAGTACAGGTCTCTACACACACAAAGCACTCCATTTGTATTTTATGTATTTCTAGATGTACACCTTTACAACGCCACAATTGGCACGTCCTGCATATCGTCCCAGTACAGTGCCACCTTGGAAAACGCCAACCACTTGATGCGAGGAGGCTTGAACAAGGGACGCAAATCCTTCATATCAAAGGGACCCAGCACCTCGCACGTCCGGTTCTCCAAATCCACAGACACAAACACGCTCAATGAGTTACCCGTCTTGATCACAGGGTCACTATGCCCATGACCCATACCAGCCTTTTGGAAAATCCAAGAACGACCGTAAGCCCGGGCACTCGCCATATCCTGGCTCTTGCACGCCACCTTCCAACGATCCGCGCCATCCTCAATGAACATATCGCTCTCCCAACTCTTGCGAGAACCTTCGTAGATAGCAAAATCCGGCTCCGTGCACGCGTAGCCCAAACCAGTCAGGTAGTTCCACGCAAGGAGCTCCCCGAGCTTACCCACCGTCGTCTGGTGCTTAATCTTCTCAGGATTGCTCTGTCCACGACGCTTACGCATTGCAATTGTGCTCGCAAATTCATTCTCGGCATAGTCCGTGCACTCCTGGAGGTAAGTATCCCACTCAGTAGTAGTCAGCATTATCCTGACATACTACACCGGCAACTGTACACCATCACAACACTACTTATACAGTATATCTGCAGAAAATGTGGTATATTGTGTTTTTTTTCATTCTATGCCTTGTACACATACAGTTCAAGTACTGTGCGCAAATAGGAGTGGCGGCACTCAAAATTCTAGAAACAACTGCCATCGTGCTCGCTATGCAACTATACACACAGTACGACGAAATATGGGAACATATTCCATTCAACATTACAGACGCTACACAACATCTCACAACATCATGGGAGACGCTCACCAGCATGTACTAAGAAAACCAACGGCGAAGTGGATCCAACATCGTAGACACGTCGTTTACCATATCACGCATCTCGTCAGACGTTGGGGGACGCTTTGCAACCATGTACCCCAACAGGAATCCAGACATAAAACGCATCATTATTAACGCCAAACAGGGTGTTTATATGTTAGTCGTGCCGCTCTTTCTCACACTGCTCGCAGTGCACGCATGGAAACTAAGATATCAAACATACAAACAACTACACACACAAGAGAAAATTGCAGAGAGCTTTCAAACACTGCAGAGGATTGCAGGAGGGCTCACCTTCTTTTTCAACGTTCACGACGTATGCCTCTCAGTAGGCATCGCCAGGTGCGGTCTACACCCATACCTCATGCTGCTCATCATGCCACACTCTATTGTGCTACACTGTCTGCTACAGGCGTCATTAATTCACCCATATATCATGACTCTGATAGCAATCACATCCCCCATCACCTTGCTCGAAGCATGCTTTGTACATAGTTTTCTTTTTTGAAACAATTTTTACACAATATAAGTACTTTCACTTGGATACTAAATGAAGTTAATTTACCTATCACTTTTTACAGGAATTATATCGGCTAATGCCTTTCAACCCGCGGACAGAGCCGCCCTAAAGACCGCAGTAGATACGTGCACCACGTCCAACGGAGACGGTACCGGGACAGATCACACTGGAGACGGTTCTAAATGTTACGCCTGCCTGGATGGGACAATAGTCGCTACAGCATCCACCACGTGCACAGACGCTAGTACACCAACCTTTATCACCAACTGGGACACTTCGCTAGTGACGGATATGAATAATATTTTTTACTCGAAACAAACCTTCAACCAGCCCCTGAACTGGGACATATCAAGCGTGACAACTACAGAAAGTATGTTTAATGGTGCCCAAGGTTTTAATCAAGATATATCTGCGTTTGACACGTCCTCAGTTATAAGTATGACAAGAATGTTCCAAAACGCAAATTCTTTTAATCAAGACATCTCAGCGTGGGACACATCAAACGTAGAAGATTTTTTCTATACGTTCGGGCAGGCAGTGGAGTTTAATCAAGATATCTCGACATGGGACACGTCTAAAGCCAGTACGATGAAATTTATGTTTGCAGGCACAACTACTGATAACCACAAGTTCAATCAAGACATCTCTGCATGGGACACGTCCTCTGTTACGGTTATGGCGTACATGTTCTATCGTTGCAATTTTGACCAAGACATCTCCTGCTGGGATATCTCGGCAGTGACAGACTTTACGAATATGTTTTGGCTTGGAGGTATGACCAAAACACTCTGCTGGGATACCGGCACTGCCACGGTCACTGATATGTTCAAGGACGCAGGTGGTGGATCCACTTCCTCGTGCACCGCGTCTTGCAGCAGCACATGTGCCGAAAACGAGCACGTGTCGAGTGGAGCCTGCGTAGCCTGCGCTGCCGGAAAGGTAAGACCCGCCGGAGACGACCCCGCCGGAGCTGACACCACGTGCAAAACACCCACCTTTAAACCCGCGGACAGAGCCGCCCTAAAGACCGCAGTAGATGCGTGCGTGGACACCACAACGAAGGACGGTTCTGAGTGCTACGCGTGCCTGGACGGGACCATGAAAACCTCGGCTGTAGCATGCACTGCCGGAGATACAGCACAATTCATCTCCGACTGGGACACTTCGCTGGTGACAGACATGAATGCCCTGTTCAAATCAAAGAGAAAGTTTAATACAGACATTGGTGCGTGGGACACGTCGAGTGTGACTACTTTTTCTGAAATGTTTGCAAATGCATATGCGTACAATAATGGTAACGAGCTCTTAAACTGGGATACCTCTTCTGTGACAGCTATGAACGACATGTTCAAATATTCTGATTTCAACCAGTGTCTGTGTGGATGGGATACGTCAAAGGTCACGACGACGAGAAGCATGTTTTATAGCAACCCCACTGATATCGATAAAACCCAAAAGTTCAATCAAGATATCTCTTGTTGGGATGTATCCAGTGTTACAGACATGAGCTATATGTTTTACGAAAATAATCACATGGCTCAAACACTCTGCTGGGACACTGGAACTGCTGCTACCGGTAGCATGTTCCAATCATCGGTTGGTTCTGTTGATTCCACCTGCACTTCCACGGGGTGTATTCTCACAGCATGCAAAGAGAACGAACACGTGTCGGGTGGAGCCTGCCTCGCCTGTCTCGCTGATGAAAGCAACGACGCTGGTGATGACTGGTTAGGTGCTGACACCACGTGCACCCAATGGTGCGCCGTAAACAAGAAAGTCGTCGCAGGGGTATGCACAGCCTGTCCTGTCGGTTCGTCGAGCGACGGAGGACTTGTTACAGAGTGCACCTGGACATGCAATGCCAACGAAAAGGTCGAGTCTGGCGCCTGTGTTGCCTGTCCCGCCGGGGAAGTGAGCATTGGAGGGAGTGTTACAACATGCAATAAAACACCGTTTAAGCCCGCGGACAGAGCCGCCCTAAAGACTGCGGTAGATGCGTGCGTGGACGCTACTAAAGATGGGTCCGAGTGCTACGCGTGCGTAGATGGTGAGGTTCACGACAGTGCATCTGGCACCTGCACGGACTTAAGTACCCCCACGTTTATTTCCGACTGGGACACTTCGCTCGTGACTGCAATGAACTCTGTTTTTGAAAGTAAACAAGGGTTTAACCAAGATATCTCGCAGTGGGACACGTCCAGTGTGACAACTTTTCAGTACATGTTCTATAATGCCGATGCGTTTGCGCAAGATATCTCCTGTTGGGATATATCGGCGGGGGGGGCGTCGGGTGGACCGAAGCTGCAGTACATGTTTCAAAATGCAGATTATGGTGTCACTATCTGTTGGGACATAAGCCATCTTTCATTTTCAAACAAACAATCTCATCATGCTACAATTTCCTCTACGTGCACGCCAACAGGTTGCACTGCGGTCGGTCTCGCGTGCTCTGCAGACGACGAGTGCATATCGGGCGCGTGCGATACCACCTGCCAGTTAAGGTGCGCGGAGAACGAGCACGTGGCGGGTGGAGCATGCATTGCCTGCGCTGCCGGGAAAAGCCGGGATGCCGGAGACGACCCCGCAGGTGGTGATACGGTCTGTGCTTGGGATCCGTGCGCGGAGAACGAGCACGTGGCGGGTGGAGCCTGCGCTGCCTGCGCTGCCGGGTTTTCCCGGGATGCCGGAGACTTCCCCCCTAATGACACCACATGTAATAAGGAACCAGTCTTTAAACTCATTGATCACGACGACGAGACATGCGAAGACGCTGGATATGTCACACTCACAGAAGCAGAATGCCAAAAGTACAAAAGCAGTGTCAGTTCCGGGACAATCACTGGTGCGGGTGGGTCGTACAGTGTTACCACACACCCTGCTGGGTGTACTATAAGAGATTACGACTTAGCTTCATGGTATAATAGTAAGCCGGAAGCGGATACCACAACAAAATGCGACAATGTAGCGACTACATACAACTGCGTGTGCAAAGAACCGGAAGTCATCCTCTGCGCCATTAACCAAAGAGTCGTGTCAAACGACTGCGTAGACTGCCCCGCCGGAGAGACCAGTGCCGCAGGGGCAAACATGGCGGGAGCAGATACCACGTGCAACTCTCCCACAAACTTCAAGAAACCCGACACCACATGCGCATCAGTACCCACACTCTGCACGCGGAGAAATAAAGAAGCAAAGGCAACCACCATAGTATGTCCCAACCATATCTGCACGACAGACGTATGCTGCCAAAATATAGCACCAACAACGTGCCAAGCCGCCATAGATGCTACTAGCACAATGTGCACCAAACACGGGCGCGCAAATGCACCAGACCTCTCAGCAACATGCGCAAAGTACCCCTGCAAAATTAAAGAATGCTGCGTCGCAAGCACCAGGGGATGCAACACAGGCACGCACTGCAATGTCGGAACATTCGATATACACGACGAAAGCAAATGCTTCGCGTGCCACTCCAGAGCCACGTGCACCGCGAAAAAATGCGTCTGCCCAAGCGGATACGGAGGCGTCAAATGCGACATTCAACTGTCCACAGGCGCAAAGCAAGACAAAATCAAAAATATCAGATCCTCCTTCGCAGGGTCCACAGACAACGACAAAAAACAAAGACAAGAAGCATACAAATTATTCGTGCAAGATATCGTCCGCGCGAAAATCAACGCAGGAGCGTCCGTCAAAGATACCATCATGAACAACATGCTGACCATCGCAAAATCAGACCTCCCCACATCCACTGCCGCAATCATCACCAAAACGCCGCGCGTAGCAGCAGTACCAGATAATTCAGATCAAGACGACGACTGCCACCTCGGCGCCAGCGCGACCAACTGCGGCATGGTAGACCTCAAGGACGACAGAGACAACAACCAACAGACCATCGTGAGCGTGGGAGACGACGTAGGGAGCTGGGCAGTCGTCGTAGACGGAGGGAGCACCGTCTCCAAACAAATTCGCACAAGCGCAACCACATACGACATGCAGTGCTGGGACAACGAGGAGGACGATTGGGGAGCCACAGAAGAATTCACAGCAGGGTCCGTGTTCCAGTGCAACAACAAAGCCATCTTCATCGGATCGCAAATTGGAATATGCGACGAAACAACCTGCCAAAACGGAGGCACATGCGCAGCATCCGGGAATACATTCACCTGCATATGTCCCATAGTATGGTCAGGGCAGCTCTGCGACGTGCCGAACGCAGGAGGGAACAACGGAACAAGCGCCACGTGCTCAGATGCATTCGACAACGCCGACAAAGTAGCATTCCAGAACCTAAACTGCGCATGCGCAAATACATGTAATCAATAAATCAAAATCTTAGTCTAATTTGCCATTCTAGCCCCCTTAGCTCCTCCTCCTCTATACTCTTTAGCTGACCAATCACACTATCAACCTCACCCTCCTCACTCTGTGCACGCCCCACAGTTTCATCTACGAGCGCTCTAGCATTTTCCTGTAAGAGCGCACAAAATTCTTCATTTTTCCTTTTCAAATCGTTTACTTCGGTAGATAGAACCGCTTCTTTTGCCTTTAGGATTGTCATTCTTTCTTTCTGCGCCTTGAGCGCGTTTGCACCTTCTCTTTCCTGCTTATTGAGCTTGGCTGCAAACTCTTCTTTCTGCTTAGTAAACTCGGCTTGAACCTCTTCTATCTTCTCCTTAAGCGCGGCTTTATGCTCCTCAAGCACGGCTGCAGCTTGAATTTTCTGCGCCTGGAGTTCCTTTGCAGCTTGTTTTTGTTGCGCCTTGAGCGCGGCTTCACCTTTTTCTTCCTGCGCCTCAAGCGCGACATCCAACTGTTCTTTTTCCGCCGTCAACTTTTTTTCTTGCTCCTCGAACTGCTCCTTGATCCCGTTTAGCACTCCGTTGGTTATTTCAAGCAAATTTTTGTTTTCTTTGGTGATTACGTCGTACAATATGTCTTGGGCGGTTTCTAATTCTTTTTGGGCGGCTTCTATTTTGTCTTGCGCTGCTTTGGCTGCTTTAGCAATATTCATTTTCATACGGAAACATCGACTATATATCACAAAGTTATTGTTTGCAATGAAGAGCTTCTCCTCCTTCCGACCCGTCACGAGCGGCACGCGCCTCGAAGTACGAAGCCAAACGTTCGCCATGTGGCTCAGAGCCAACGCGCACAATATTACGAAGCCATTCAATGCCAACACGTGGCTAACGTGCAGACCATGGCTAGCGCTCAGATTCTGCAAACTAGAGTACAGACTCTACAAACGTGTCTCTCTTGGGTACATGCAGCTCGGGAACGTGCGCCTCTCAGACAAACACGTGCGCACAGCCGTCGCCTACGAAGCCAAGGCGCAGGGGAGAGGCACGTTCGAAGCCATCCTCAGCGACGTAGAGGCACTCTTCGACATCTCAGAGGACACCGTGCCCTGCTCCGCCGTATTCTCCGCCGTAAACAAACTCCGCAGGCACAGAGGGGAACCCCTGCTCAATCACATGGACACGGCATGGGCAGAGGTCAAAGCCGCGCTCGGAAAAGACATGCACTACAAACACAAAATTAAACCCAACGCGCTCGCTGCCATCATACTCAACTACTTTGAACCAGGCGCACACAATCCAAACCTACACAGCGAACTACAACCCGTCCTGCTCAAGCTAGACCAACGCATCGGCAAACACTCGCACATATTCAAGTCCGCCATAGACATTACAGGCACAAAACTACAAAAGAGGAACACCATCATGGTCATACGACGCGAACTAGACAAGTACTACAAACACAACGAGCACACGGAAGAGCCGCTAGACAGGATGCAGTTCGTAAGCACCATAGACAAAGACGACCCCTGCTGGGCACTCGTCAGCAGGAACCGCTCCGCGAGGTACAACTGGACACCAACCTACCACGACCCATGCATAGACAACAAGTACGCAGACCACCCCGTCATCACCAGCGCACAAAAACCCTTCTACGACTACCACACGAGACACCACCTATGGAGGAAAAAACAAAATCTCCCATGGAACATACTCCTCAAAGGGCACACAAGAGGGACCACCACAGACACAACCATACACATCCTCAATAAACGCATAGAAGAAATGGGCTACGTACCCTACCATCCGGATCACAACATATTTAATATCATTAAAGTGCAAGGCTTAATTTTAACCTAAACATCAACCATCTCGTCAGAACACACCTCCACAAAGGCGCCGTCCTTCAGCTCCAGGCGCACGCCGTGCATCGTAGACGGCACGAAGTGCTTAAAGCGGCGGTGCGTGTGCATTGCGCTCAAAGAAGAGTACGTCTTGGAGCACTTTGTGCAGGGGTACTCTTTGTGCGTAAAGTGAGAACGGAGATGCAACTTCAATGCGTGACCGTCACAAGTACGGAACGCACACAAATAACACGAAAGACGACGGTAACGGCGGTCACCAAACATGTCGGGGCGCAGGTCGCAGTGCGCACGCGCCTGGTGGCGGGCGTAAGACTGCACAGAGTGCACCTCGCGGCAGTCCACGCACACACCCTTCTTAGAACAGAGAGACATCTGCAAAGATGGGTACGTCTTCACGCGAGACATCTTAAACACCTCCCCACTCAGAGCCTTGCAGAAATGCTGACGGCGGACGACCTTCTTGCACTCAGGGCAAGAAATATGCTCGTCAGCGCGGCACTGCTGGCATAAACCACCCGTCTGAGGCAGATGACCAAGCTTCTCAACAGTAAGCTTCCGCACAGACTTGTGGCAGCACACACACTTCTTAAGAGGCTCGGGGCACACCACGTGGTAACCACCGCAGCGACAGTGCAGCTCAATGCGCAAAGAGGACACGTCCCCGCGCGCACGGACCTTTAAACCACACGCCTTCCACCAGGCAGTAGCCTCCTTAAAGGTCATCGCAGGCTGAGCGCGGAAGCCCGGCAACAGACGCTGCACAGTCGTATGCATGTTAGAACCACGCCCGTTCGTACGGCGAATCTCAAGCGGGAAATCGCTCAACACCGGCACCGTGCTAGGAATCACGTGCTCAGAACACTCCTCAAGACCACAGGGGCACACGCACCGCACGCGCGTGCCAGTCACCGTGTAACCCGCGCCGTAGTGCGCAGCAAGGTACGCAGCAGGGTCCACAGTCCACACGTCCGGACACTGGTGAAAGGCTGGGACGTCCAAACGCACAGACGTCAGCACGTGCAGCTCACGACCCACAAGCTCCACACGAGGGAACGCATCCGCATAACGGATAATACCACGCTTGCGGAATGACACTAGGTCCGCTTCAGACAGACCACGGACCACAATAGTAGCAGTGTTGATCTCGTCATCAGACATCCATTCGCCTTCGTAGTCAGACTCAAAGTCAGAACTCGACATTTTTAGGGGGATTATGTGCCAAGCCAAGACAGAGATGTATAATAGATACACCTTGAGCAAATAAGATTTTTCTGCTAATAAAAACACTGACTCAAACGGTCACGGCGACGGCAAATAATATCACTCTCAAATTCACTACGTAATCGGATTTGCTTGGGTGTCAAGACGTACGTCACAGACGAATGACACACGTCCACAGTCGCCAACACAGAGCCATCACCAAATACCTCACCCTCACCGCGACATGGGTACACGCGCAGCCGGTCAGAAGAACCCTCGCACTCGTACCACACGCGAGGCAAGCCGTGAAGGTGCACAGCACGACCCGTGTAGTACCAATGCTCGTCCAGAGCAGCAGGGATCGGAGACGGCGCAGAAGACGTGCACACAAGCCTGTTAGGCACCCACATAAGAGGACTAAAGGGAGCACGGTTCACAATGCATAAACTCCAATCGTCCTCAGAAAGAACGCTCTGTAAATATAAACCCGTACCAAATAACCAACCACCATTAAACTCAGAAGATAAACCGAATAATGACATAGAACGACCGTAAAATGGAAGACTCACGCGGTTAGAACGGCTGCCCAAATGCAACTTTGTGCACTCCAAACGACACACACCCACGTGCGCACGGAGCACTGGCAGGGTGTTAAACGTCACGATGTCGTCCGTCACCGACGCCACGGGGAAACACAGCTCGCGCAAACCGTGCACGAATAAAGCACAGCCTTTCAGGAACGCGTAAGAACGGGGCTTGCGCGTATAACGGTACAACCAAATATTCACACCACCAGACTTCGTGCGGCGACGCTCCACAGAATAACAAGGATCCGTCACTTTAAGAGGACCCCACTCCAACTCACGCTTCAAAACGACCAAAGGGTCGCGGTCAGTGAACTCACAGCTGTAACGCAGCCTTCCACGGACCATACAGGACGGACCAAGAAGACTAGACGGCACGTCCTGACGAATCAAACGGTACGCGTCCTGAGGGAAAATCTCAGTGCTCTTGTTCTTACGAGAACGCGCACGGAACATACGCACGCGACGGAAAGAACACTCACACATGCCACAAGCCTCAGCCTTCACTCCCAACTCAATACTTGTACCAGATAAAAAAAAAAAACATCCGCGCATTTTTGTTTACTCTATTTGGCGTGATAAATACACCTTTATCAACTCATATGGATAGGAATGCCGTCAGTAAAAATCTCAGCGCCAGACAACAGTGCACGGCTGAACTTATTCGTACCCATGCTCGTCACAGGAGAAAAAGAAGACGCAAATGTGTCCAAAAAGTACACGTCGCCAGGCAAAAGAGACACGCGCAACGTAGGTCCAATCACCTCAATACTACTCGTAGCACGCACGTCAAGATCACACGCAGATGTCACATTCACACCACGAGCATCACTAGCACCACGAACAACAAGCACGAAACCACGCACGCCAATACCTGTCACAGTATACAACACTGGATCTTTGCCACGGCGCACGAAATGCTGACCAATAGCGCCCAAGTCAGATAGAGACAAGGACAACGACGGCAAACCGTACATCAGGCACGCGCAGATCAAAGCGTCGCGACCACACAGACGGTCCATGTACTGACGGAGGCTGCAGAACAAACGGTGCGCGCGGAGAGCCACAGAACGAGGCAACTGCCAGCGCGCGCACACGTCAAGCATCTTCTCCTGCGCAGAGTACAACTGCATGTCAAGACGACGCGTCTTATCACAACTGTACTGCATGCGCTCGTTAGCAACAACGTACTTTTCAGGCACGCCCCGGAGATCACACAACTGGTTGAATGAACTAGAGTAATGACGGTTGTGCGCGCGAGATGAGCCGTTCAACGACTCGCGAGATGCCATCTCACGGTACTCCTGACCATCATGGACCATAGTACGCACAACCGCACAACGATCACACACAAAGTGCGTACCACAGTTAATGAACTTAGTACCACCACAGTTCTTGCACAACACATCAGCCTTCTTTCTTGCCGCGTACACGGGACTATCCTCCACGAAACGCAACAACTGCTGCAGCTGGCACTCCAACCACGCCACGTGAGGACCGTAGTCAAACGATCCGCACAACTCCTTGAAGTACGCCGCGCTCACAGCAATCGTCTCACCCTCAAAGACAACAACAGAATCACCCAACTCAACAGCGTCACGAACAGCTAAAAGACGTTCGTACTGACGAGTCGTTATCACATGCGGGCACAACTCAGCCACAAAACACTTCTTCATCACCAAATTCGACATTTTTACGTGACTTTTGTGCTTTCAAGTACACCGTGAGGGTATTTGACAGACTCTAGGAGAGTGTCTGAGACAAAGTGTTTCTGACAAGCCGGCTAGACCGTTGCCGACCGTTGCCGGCTAGACCGTTGCCGGCTAGGACAATGCCGGCTAGACCGTTGCCGACTAGACCGTTGCTAGATTGCACAGAACAGTTGACCAGACAAGACCAGACATTGCACAAAAGTCACACAAAAATGTCGAATTTCATCAACACAGAGCAATTTCTACACTCAATTGCATTCGGGCTGCGTAAGAACATGAAAACGTACTTAGACAACATGGGCGAGTTTGAACGGACGCTATGGCTTGCACACTACGTAGATTCGCGCACCAACAGCGCAAATTACGTGCACACAGGCGTTTTTCTACCAGAACTACCCGCTAAAAAATGCATGTCATATTTCATATGCAAGGGGGTTTGTGAACGGTCATACCACGGACAGTGCAAAGCTTGTCTCAAAGGGACGCCATAAACTGCTACTCTCACACGTTGCTCGCAACACGTTGCTCGCAACACGTTGCTCGCAACATATACATCTAAGCACAAAAGTCACACAAAAATGTCGAATATAGGAAATACATACCGGCGCTACTGGAAAACCAAGAGCCACGCACTGCTAAAACAAATACGTCGCTTCAATGAACACCTACCAAATGCCATTCAGTCGCAACGCATGCTATACAAACTATACAACAGACGGCGCAGTAAAGACATCGCACAAGCCATCGGTGACATCAACAGACTCATTCACAACAAAAGACTAAGACAAGAAAAAGACTACAAACAATTCAACATACCGTTTGGATCACTATCAGCAAGTCTACGCAAACAAACAAACACGCTCAAAAGAGGGCACGTCGAGGGCAGGATTGGCACGCTCCACGGAAAAACAGCCGTCGTCGGACAAGAGCCAGAACCCACGCTATACACACAACATGGCGTCGTGCACAGCTTCAATAAGTTTGTGCCCTCCAAGAAAATACTACGCAACCCAACCAACGAACGCATACACAAATATTTAAAATCGTAACTTTTTTCCGAGTGTCCGTTTGAATACGCCAGCACGGACTTCATTCTTCTTCTTTTTACGGGCTTTTTCCGTTTTCTCCCTTATACGGGCTTCGTCCCTAGCTAGAAGAGCTTTGCCTCCTAGTACACGAATTGTTAGAGCAGGATCATGATCACGCACACGACGAAGGGTTAACGACCCACCTGGACTCCCTTTCCACTTGGGGGTTTTCCCGGACCTCCCGGACCTCCCCGAAGCCCCCCCCAAAGCCATCGACCCGGGGGTTTTCCTGGGTCTCGACCCGGGGGGTTTCCGTCTCCTGATGGGTGTAAGCCTCGCCCCCTTCACAATTAACCTGGGGTAAGAGGAGCTCCCGCGTCTCCCGGGTCTGGAACTGGAACTCCTCGAAGCCCCCGGGCTCCCCAGTGGGCTCCCCAGTGGGCTCCCCAGTGGGCTCCCCAGTGGGCTCCCCAGTGGGCTCCCCAGTGGGCTCCCCAGTGGGCTCCCCAGTGGG
>Ga0209631_10002368_pt1 | contig 22629 bp, 21 predicted proteins | sample COG_08_FD_184752 | JGI IMG/M metagenome (GOLD analysis project Ga0209631, IMG submission 184752) | Pelagic Microbial community sample from North Sea - COGITO 998_met_08 (SPAdes) (version 2) | ecosystem: Environmental > Aquatic > Marine > Neritic zone/Coastal water | place: Helgoland, sampling... | reverse complement strand
TTAAGGTTTCCTTCTTTCAGGATGTCACCAAAGAGGGTATATAAAATACATGAAAAAAATGAAATAGATTTTTATTGAATCAAGTCTTCCGATTTCATCCAAATTATCTCGAAGTTGTCCATCGGTTCGAAATCAAGTACGTACCTTTTGGTGGATATAATTATTATTGTATTCATCTTCAAGACGACAATGCACTCACACACGTGCAGCATCTTAGCAGTAACACTACCTTCCGGTTTGCATTGTTTATAAGAATATTCTTAGAATGTTCCGGCGGGCTTGGATGGGGGTATATATAGAAGGAAGGGATAGACTATAATGTGAAGACGAAAGCAAGGAGCTCTCGAAGAACCGCCGACAGTCAGTCCACCGTCTCATAAGAGTGGTAGGGCGTGACGTTAAAGTCGGTGCAGTGGCAAATGTGGGCCCCGCCAAACGCTACCCAATATAAGTGGATGTAATTATTATTGTATTCATCGGGAGCGCGAAGCGGCATCTACACTTTGCAACTACGGTTCAAGACGACAATGTACAAACACGTGCATCATCCTCCTATACACACTACCTTCCATCTATATATTCAATAAAATGTACCCTTCATCTTATCAACCCACCTTCAAAACTAATAAATACAAAAACTCAAACGAGTACTTCTTCTTCTTTTTTTTTAGCAGCTTTTTTCTTTTTTTTCTCAGCTTTAATAGTTTCTTTCTCTATAGTCGCATCGTGGGTATATGGGTGGTCATCAAATAATGCGGTTACTTTATTATTTTTAATTTAGTTTAATTGTTTTCATTTTAAATAAAGTCTATTATTACTAAATATGGATTTAATTGAATTAAATAGTCTCGGTGGAAGCATTGTATTATTAAGTTATTGTATTTGTCTTACACCTATATTGTCATCCGATAAAGGTAAAGATTGGGCATGGGCAGGTATTTCTGGTATAATTCGAAAGATTTATACTATATCAATGATTATAACTGCAATCTCATATATTTACTTGGTATTCAATATGCCATCTACCCAGATGGCACGTATTTCCTTTATTATATTTTTGATTGGCGCATCATGTTGGACACCCGCTCTTCTTGCAACATATGGCTTTCCTTCCTCTGAGATGTATGCATACTGTGTAATAGTCGCATTATGTTTAACATCAATTGGTGCATTAATGTTACTCTACCAAATTTGGAAGCAAAACTTATCATGGAAATATTGTGTAACAGGTGGAATTGTTGTATTCCATATTTTATTGTTGGATAATATTATTTGGGGTGGCAGGTGGTTTTTGTTGCAAAATTAATACAAAGCAAAGAGCTTACAAATATTATTAGCAGTCGCACATTCTGCCAACTAAACGAAGGAAGAACTTGAAATTATTATTAGATAACTAAATTAAATTATACGGAGAACATTCCGGGATTCTTCTGTATCGTTCTTTGAGGGTATAAATAGGAGTTTGGTAGAGAATAATACATGACAGAAGACGTGCCCTAGAGATGGTTTACCCCATCACGTTTAACGGGTAACACAGCGTCGGACAAAGACGTGCCCTAGAGATGGTTTCCCCATCACGTTTAACGGGTAACACAGCGTCGGACAATCACGTCCAGTTGGTCGGTCTGTTCTTTTTTTCCATAATAAAAGAGATTGGAACGTAAAATCTGTCAAGACCGAATCGACAAATATAAAACTAAATTAGAAAATTATTCGTTCAAATCATGTTTAAAGAAGACAAATTCAAAAAAAAAAATTAATAAAAATACATCAAAAGGAAAATCGGGGGAGGGACAGCGTGGATGTCTACGAATGTGACTTTGTTACGACAAGATTTTTACAAATCTGAAAATACAAAAATGCAAGAAGAAACGGAAGCGATACAGCTCCACGTCTAGCATCTGATGATTGATTGCGTTAAATTGATTTAAATTTAATAATTTTTAATTCAAATGGATCTGGATATTAATTATACAAATATAACTTTAGAAGAGTTATCAGAAAAAATTTTTGATTCACCAATCAAAGATAGATGTTCGATACCTATATCCTTTGATAATATTACTTTCAATGAAATGCATGATGCATTATTAATGTTTTTTACAAATGGAATGAAAACATTATTTGGAAATTCAAATGGAAATGTGAATTTATTAGAAATAAAAGATGACGAATTCTCAAAAATAAATCATTATTTCCATAGTATTGGCATTAATATAAACTATAAAATATATGACATATTGGATTATGATACTATGATATTAAATCATTTTAGTAAATTAGAAAAAAATAATTTAGAAGATTATTGTTTTAAATTAAAAGTTGAAAATAAAGTGTTTATAATATGGTTTAATATATTACAAATTTAAATGTTATTACGACCAAAACGAATTCTCTTACCAACCTAGTAAATTCGAAAAATAATTTAGGGTTGTTTTCTCGGTTTTTTCAAACAAACTCTATTTTCGGTATATATATATATATATATATATAATATATACATCTAAATCGTACATGTCTCTTAAAGGTGGCTCGTTGCTGATTAGTAAAAAAAGTTGGCATAAAGATCGTTCTTTTCTTTCAAACTTATTGGTACAACCATGGACTGTTCCACAATACTCGGTTGGAACTGTTGATATTGGAAATTTTGCGATCCCCCTGCCCCGAGTATGGCTTGTAATATTGTTTTTTTTGCTCATCAAAAAAAAATCGATACAAAAAAAAGTAGGAAATTCTGCAATAGGACAATTCTGTATAAAATGGAAGAACAAGATTGACTCTTACGAAAAAAAGCAAAACAACTTTCAAGCACGAAACGATCTTAAAAAAAATTTAAAACGAGGTCTTGTTGCATTTGCTGCCATAGAATTTTATAAATTGTACGCGGATTATAAAAATATAGCCGTCACCCCGTCTGTTTTTCCTCAGCAAAGTTGGTGGGACGATATTATGCTAACACATGCAAAAGGGGGTACGAGTGAGGCAAGTCGTCAACGGTGGTCACATCTCATTCCGTACATTGTGGCATTTTGCTTTGCGCTATCTTTACCTATTTTTGGCACTCAAAAGCTAAAAGAGCACCTTGCATTTATTCGGTCTCGATTCCCGTTTTGTAAGGTTTTCGCCTCAAAAATACAAAGCAAACTCGAAACAGATCCTATCCTAAATAATATATCGGCAGCAGATGTCAGTACCCAGAAATTATTCGTCTCGGAAGCAGGTGCAGCAGTGAAGGATGATATACTTTTAAAAAAAAGTACGGGAACACAAAAACGCCCAACAAAACCGCACAAAAAGAAACGCTCTGGGAAACACACCGGGAAACATTGAAACACTTATACTCAAATGCACATTAAAGTGTTTGTAATATGATTTAATATATTACAAAATTAATGCTACCTAGCTTGGGCCTGACTCATTTTTTTATATTATTATATAATATAAAATACTGAAATGTTAGTTACTCCGTTTATACATCTTATTTATGGTATATTGTGGTTAATTTGGTTAAATGCATTGCGAAAGCCAACTTCTGCTACTGTAAGTTTACAAACTGAAAATACAAAATGTTCAGCTGTTAAGCCATACTTATCAACTTTTTTATATATTATTGCATGGATTCAAGTTGTAATGTCTGTAATTATGATTGGTTTTATATGTGCATCAGCGTATATGCGTAGCCAGCCGATAACACCCTATCTTATTCTTATGTTACTTATTCTGATTGGTATTTTGGTATTACAAATTTTATATATTCGTGATATACGAAATAGTGAGCGTACTTTATCAGACGATTGTACAACAAAACAAAATAGAATTTATAGATATATTATATACGGTATTGCAGTATTTTTAATTATAATTGGAATACTTGGTATTGTAGGTTTAGTAACCTCATTATCATCGCCGAATCCTCACGAATATACTGAAAAAGATATTGCATCATTACTTCATAATCCAGAATTAACCCTAATGAAATCTAAACCTGTAAAACATCCCAGCCACCATAAACATAAAAAATATAATAAATAAATAATTAAAAGAGTTACGATCTGCTACCAAAGTATTTTTATTTATGCATCAATCATCCATCTCTTCTTTTTTTAAATTAAAAATAGACGACTCGAAATCAATTTCCCCGGGCCCTCGTACTAACACCTCTAACACCCCGACTAATCCGCATGGTATTATAAATCAACAAGTTACATTTACAAATTTAAAAAGTTATAATAATAATTATTGGGAATCTATTAAAGAAAATACGTTATTCATTTGTTTGGATATCGAAACAACAGGTCGGGGGATATATAATGACCGGATTTGTCAACTTGCTGCTCGAATATGGACGGAGAATGGGAATGGGAATGAGAATGAGAATGGGAATGAGAATGAGAATGAGAATGAGATGAAGAATGAGATGAAGAATGAAAAAAATGAGACGGAGACTGAGATGGAGTCTGAATCATTTAACGAATTTATAAATCCAAATTATCCAATGTCACTTGGAGCATATAATATACATCAAATTAACAAAAAATCATACATTCATGCACCGGATTTTAGAACGATTGCTATACAATGGAATAAATGGATTCAAAAACATTGCATTGCTAAAAAAAAAACAAAAGTTATGTTTTTAGCACATAATGGGAAACCTTTTGATTTTAAATTATTAATTATTGAGTTATTTCGATATGACTTATTGTCAACCGAATGTAATTTTTTTAACAATCAGAATATTTTATCTGAAATATTGTTGTGTGATTCTCTTAAGTTATTTAGACTATGGTATCCCACTTTAAAATCGAAATCATTAGGAAATTTACATCTTGAATTTTTTAAATCAAAGATTGAAAATAGTCATGATGCAATGGCCGATGTAAATGCAATGTATGACATATTAAATTATGCAATTTCGGACAATCCAATGCGATGGAAAATAATTATAAATAATTCGGAACATTTTGATGACGTATTAAAAGAGGTTGATACAAGTCTTGCAAAAAAAAATATAGTATTATTGCCAAAAATCGAATATACTGATTCTTATCTAAGTTCACATGCATCTGAAATATATAAAACATTAGGATACACGGGGTGGGATTGTACATATAATAGACGTTATATATTCAGAAAAGATGAAGATGTACCATATCAATGTATATATTAATTAATTTATGGTTCCATAAGTATCTCCCGTAACATCCCATGCAGATAATCCTCCACCAAGAATACCCGAATTCATAATATTATCTTCCTTTAAAGGAGTTTTTTGAGGAACAATATTTGCATCCAATTCAACTGTATTATCAATATTTTTTGGAACATCGGGTGAACGAGCTGCATCTCGAACCATATTTATTTTTAATTGTACATTTGGGGGTTCGGTTTGTTGTTGTAATTTTTGTTTTTGTAGTTGTTGTTGTTTTGCGTGTATATCTTCAAGTGATGTTTGTAATGTTGGTTGCGGAGCGGTTGGTGGTTGTGCTGCATACCAATCTGAATTTTCAGTTTGAATCCATTCTTGCAACTCTTGTTTTAAATCTGCGTAATAAGATTGACTTGGATAAGATGGCGTTTTGACTGATTCCGGTGCAGTTGTACTCCCATCTGTAATTACGGTATCTGCAATTACATTATCTGTAATGACATTATTTGTAAATTCTTTTTCATATTCAACAAGATCTTGATCAGTATTTACTTCATCTGCAAATCGGACTGTTCTTTTTAATATAAAATTATTTGGCTTTACAATTTGTGTTTTTTCTTCATAAATTTGCAGTGAAAGATGCATAATAATGACAATCCCTATGGCAATAAATGCTAATCGAAATGTTTCCCAATACATAATTAAGATACTTAATCTTTCTTTAATTTACACATAACATAAATATTTTTACATAGTTAAACGCTTTAAAATTATAATATTACGGTGTTTAAAAATATTATATTAGATAGAAATATAAAATAGATTCCAGAAGAAAATGAATAATAATTCTCAAAACAATAAACGTATGCGTTTACGACGTCAAAATAGATTTAAACAAAAATGTATAAATCGAAATGATAACAAAAGGAATGGTTAGATAATATTAACTTGAATACTCATTTAGGTCAACGTATTCAAAAATTATCGCATATAAACGAACCCGTAACAATTCCAGTCAATTTATCCTCATCTCCTTCATCGTATAATTCGTGGTGTCTACTATAAATAATTTACCGAGTTTTTCGAATTGTTTCAAAACGAATAAAAATCAAAATACTAGGGAAGACTGAAATAATAATAACGCTTTGGTGTTTGTTTTAATAAAAAAATAAATTTATTCAAAAATAATAATAATTATTAATAAATGCGGAATATTATATTTTTACTAATATTATTTGTTATTACCACACTTATTATTTCACTCTTTATTTATAATAATTCATATTCAAAAGAATCATTTGAAAATGAAAAAAAAAATACGGTTGAACCATGTGAATTGAGTGCGGACACCGCAATTGAAGCAAATTTACAAACAACTAATCTCTCTTCTTCTTGGGAAAAAATTATTGCAGGAATTAATGCTTTTTCGTCAACGACAGCGACAGCGATACCGAAAGACACAGATGATTATACAGATGATTATACGAAGGTCACCGCATGCTGTGATGATAATAAACCGTGTCTTCATGACACAACGAATAATAATAGATGTTTTGAGTTACAAAAAACACAAGAATGTCCTACTGGAACAACTCAAAATAAATGTAGTGATATATGTGAAAAACGAAAACAAGCCTATCAAAAAAAATTAACAGATCTATATTCTTATTATAATAATACGGTTGTTACAAAAATAAATGATCAAGTTCCTGGTATTCACAAAATGATCACTGCAAAGCAAAAACAAGATGAAACGAATGCCGCTGTTAATAAAAATATGGAAAACTTATAGTTACCAAGAAAAACAACAAAATGGATTTAAATGAATCAAAGGGATATATTTATATTAGGTTTTAATATGACGATGAGTAATGTATTTGTTATTGGAATTGCAGGAGGGACTGGTTCTGGAAAAACAACAGTTGCAAATGCAATTTTACACCGAATTGGATTAGAAAATGTAGCGTATATATGTCATGACCGTTATTACAATGATTTATCAAATTTATCAGAAAATGAGATATTACAAGTTAATTTTGATCATCCAAATTCACTCGATACGACTCAATTAATAAACGATATTACTAATTTATCATTGGGAAATATTATAAATATTCCAAATTATGATTATAAAACTCATACCAGACTTCAGGAATCAACTATAATTCATCCTAAATCAATTATTTTAGTAGAGGGAATATTGATATTTAATAATATAGAATTGCGTGATATGATGAACATAAAAATATTTGTTGATACAGAAGCAGATGAAAGAATCATTCGTAGATTAAAAAGAGATATAGATACTCGAGGACGTGATATAGATAGTATTATTAATCAATATGTAAAAACAGTAAAACCTATGCATCAACAATTTGTGGAACCATCTAAAGTATATGCTGATATGATTATACCATCTGGATACAATAAAAATGCAGTCGATATGTTAGTTAATAGTTTACAAACATTATTATAAAAACATCGGACAACATAATTCTAAATATTGGGCCTCTATCGAAATGCAAACCCAGGATATGTGTAGTGACCATCTAAAAATCCTTGTGAAATATTTTTTAATGGCAACTCGGGTTGTAGATATTTTGCAAGTGCATACATTTTATCTAACCGTTTTGATGTCGCATTCTCATCCCCATATTGTGATATTAATTCCTTTTCTTTGCCCGTTGGAGCATACCACTTTTTACAGTTGGGGTCATATCGGGCTCCAAGTTGTTTGGCATGATCTTTGTCATTGTATGATACATTTAAATAAATCATATTTTTGTTAAAATATTGATGAATTATAATAATATTAATTGTTTATAAATATTAATATATTTATTATGTTAAAATGTAAATGTTGTCATAATATAGGTTCTAGTATTTATCAAAATACGGTCACTTCATTATCATCGTCTTCTAAATTAAATATTTCAACGAATACCGCCTCCGTAAGTGGTAATAGTTATATTGATTCACTTTTATGGGGCGGTTCGAGATGGGATTGGACTCAAGGAGACCCGTCCGCATTATCTTATTATTTTGGAGGGGTAACACAGAATCATGCGGGAGTTGTGGCATTAAATGGTGGCAATTTAACAACAACGACATGGACAGACGCCGAAAAGAGTGCGCTTGTTGTTGGCTTGCAAAAATGGACAGATTTAATCGGGATGCCAATTGAAGAAGTGCAAGATGAAAATGATGCCGACTTAAGATGGTTTATTACGACTGAAAACGCCGGATATTATGGAGCACACTTTGGGCCACATAGTGCTCCGCATCAAGGTATCGGAATTTTTGTTAGATATTCTGGAGTAACATGGACAACTTCATTAGACCCCGGTGGCTTTGGATTTATAACAATTATTCATGAATTAGGACATGCCTTAGGACTCGCCCACCCGCATGATGCCGGTGGAGGGTCTTCTAATTTTCCAGGTGTGAGTAATTATAGTGATACCGGAAATTTCGGTTTAAATCAAAATACATTCACAGTAATGTCTTATAATGATCTTAATTCAGACTTTAATCCAACTTCGAAAAAAAATTATGGATTTTGTTCGGGGCCAATGGCATTTGATATTGCCGCAATTGAATATTTATATGGATTAAGTTCACAATTTAAATCCGGAGATAATATTTATACGATTACAGACGGCACAACTCAGGGGGTGGATATGTATACATGTGTGTATGATACTTCTGGAAATGATATGCTTATTTATAATGGAAGTCAAAAAGTAACAATTGATTTACGCGCAGCATCTATACAAGACGTACCGGATGGCGGTGGATATGTTAGTAAAGTTGATTCACAGAGTATTTATTCTGGTTTTACAATTTCAAAAGACGTTCAAATTGAAAATGCAACGGGTGGTTCAAACAATGATACAATATACCAAGTAGAGACAATCTCAAATTTAATTGATGGTCGGAATGGTATTGATACTGTTGTTTATCAGTTTATTTTTAGTGAGTATACATTACTCGACCAAGGGTTCGACTCGTCAAACAATCATGTAATTCATGTTACAAAAAATAATATTACAGATATATTAAATAATATTGAAACGTTGCAATTTCTAGATGGGACGGTAAACACATCTGACTTACAAACTTTAGTTTCGGTTAGTTCGAATTATGCAATATATTATAGTGATATTACATTGCCAGGTATTCAAATAAATAATACAACAACAACTATTACAAACGATATTGTTATCGCTATTTCAGATGCACATCCAGTATTTGAACTTCAAGTAAATATTAATGAATTATATCATACATGGGTTGGAGATATAACGATAACCTTAACACATATAACAACCGGAACATCGGTTTTATTAATGGATACCCCGGGCAGTGGAGTAAATGGAAGTTCTGGTAATAATTTTATAAATACATTATTTACTGATTCGGCTTCTCAAACGATTCAAACGGTAAGTTCGAGTGCTGCACCGCACACTGGCTCGTATAAACCACATTCTAGTTTGAGTGCATTTAATAGTAAAAGTATTAATGGTACATGGCGACTTACAATTACAGATACGTATCCGTCTGAAGACGATGGTCTTCTTGTAAAATGGTCAATACGATGCAGACCAAAAGTAGCAAATTCGTGGGTATTTGTAATAAATAATCAAAAAGATGTTATTGGAATACAGACCGCTGGAGAAAGTAATAAAACAGAATTACACGTTTTAAGTAATGAATCAGCGTATCAAACCACGACCGTTATTGTAACCGCCTTACATGTGACGAATATTTATAATTGGGTATTTGTAATGGATAATGAGAATAATTTGTATATTATTAAATTGAATCAGACTGGATCAAACAAAACCGAAATGCATATCTTAAGTGCGGCTTCAAATTATCAACGGTATATACTTCATAGAGCGACTGCATTACATATGATATCTAATCCTCATGCATGGCGTTTTACTATTAATAATAATAAAGATCTTGTGATTATTAAATTACAACAAACCGGTTCAAATAAAACGGAAGTGCATATATTGTCCGCTGCATCCTCGTATAAACAATTCACTTTGCATAAAGTGACTTCATTACATATGACTAATTATATCAATTGGAATTTTATGTTTAATAATCAGAATAATCTATATGTTTTTAAATTAAATCAAACGGGTTCAAATCAAACAGAAATACATGTTTTAAGTAAGGATTCACAATATAAGACATTTATAAGACATTTAGCATCTAGTTTTCAACAAATTGACTCGATTCGATGGGGATTACAAATTGATAAAGATAACAATTTAATGATTATAAAATATTGTGGTGATTCAAATTATACAGAATTATATGAATTATCTGCAACGTCGGTATACAAAACTTTTTTAATGAATAATGTTATAACTACTTTAAGTTGCTAAATTGAATGATAATTCGTCCGTAAATTACACGAACTTTTTATAATTCGAAATATCCGGCGGCTAGAGCGAATAGTATATTATACAATGTTAAACTTCCGTATGGATTCCGATATACATTTTGAAGACTCATATTTGGATTAGTAGTTGTTGAATTACATACTTTTGTAATTGCACATTTATTTGTCGGCCCCGTTTTATCTGTTATTTTATATAATGTTCTACCATATATTGCATTATTTGCATTACAATTTTCAGTATTAAATGTGAAACTTCCAGAACAGGTGGTATTATCTTTAGTATATGGCCCACTCGTTAAAGTACCAGATGCCCCCCCAGGTATCATACTCATTGTTCGCCAAGTAGATGGACGATTTTCAATATTTATATTTCGTATACCATGAGAAGGATGAGCAATAATAGATGTAATACCTCCTGGAGAAGTGGTTTGTCTTTGTTTATTAAATAATACACCTCCAATTATATTTGGGTTTGCATCCATAGAAACAATTGCTTTTGATAATATACTGCCATGTGTTTGGACTGTTTTAATTTTTTGTAAATATATTGATTGAGTCGCTAATGGCGGCGCAGCTGGATTTGCATATCCAAGAACATGAAAATCGGCAGTAGTACTTGTACTTGTATTTGTAATTAATATAGTTTGATGTCTTCCGCAATAATAACAATATAGAATGAATAAATTGCTTGTTATTTGATCAATTGTTAAACTACCATTTACAGATTTAATTGGATACCAAGATAGGTTTGAATCGAGTGTATTCGTTAAACCGGATTTTGTTGTACTACCATTATATACACCCATTTTAAATATATTATTATGAAGTTTAATTTTAGCAACTACAACATCTTGAGCTGAAATAGCAACCAGACATGTCGTTTGTTTACGAATCATTTCAAGGGGTATATATATTCCACATGTAAACTCGGTTATATTATCTGGTAATTTTAGAATTGGCAAGGGTGGAGGCATATTAGTTATATAAAAGGAAGACGTCGAATCCATCGAATCGGAAGATTGAATGCGAAGAATTTTATTTGGTAATAATTGTAATTCATCATGATTCCAACCATTGGTTAATTGTTCTACATTTGAATCGTTTAGAAGCATTCCGGTATCATAATCAGTTATTATAGTACAATTATATACTGCATCTGAAACAGTTGTGGTATCTATTTCAATTGTATTCCATAAAAACAAACCCTGGGCGTCTGGTTTTTGTTTTATTATTTTAGATTGGCCCGCCTTATATAAATTTAGCAATACTACTTGAGACGTATCGGATGGATCTTGTGATAATATACCGTTTCCAGATTTAAATCCATAGTTTGTATCATTTTTATTTATTGCAAAGAAAAACTGACCCGCTTTATTTATTTGTAACACCCAACTTAAATCAGAAGCATGCGGATTTAGTATTAATGTATCTGAAAATCCATATCCGATCGTTGAATCTGCTGGTGTAATTGTAAATGTGACCGATTTTGGTCTTGATTGTGGTGATTTTTCAAATTTAAATACGATTTTTGTTTTATCTTCTAAATTGATTGTAAACTTAAAGTATGGATATAAATTCGTTGTTGTACGCGTCATACTATTATATGTCATTTTTGCGCAACCATGTAGTAATAAACCATCCCCCGGTAATATATTACGGAATGTTTTTATAGTACCAGTTGGTTCATTGTTTAGTGATATAATTAATCCTTTTGCATTCATATTTGAAACTAAATATGGTTGACTTACATCTTTAAATTTTTTTGGTAAAATTTTTGAAAAATTAAATGTAGATGAAGAACCTTCTGTTAAAACCATACCACTCAGTGAGCGAGTCGCGTTCTGAAAAAAGAATGGTCTTTTTAATTCATTTGCATCTAATTGATTTAATAATGAAATTTGTATTGGTAATATTAGGTTTAATACACCGGGAGTTGCAACCGTTGTTGGTGTACTTGTAGAAGTACCTCCCCCACTAATGAATCGTATCTTATTATCGGTATACCTTTTTTCAACTAATTCCGTCCATTCTCCATTTTTATTTTTGCCAAATCTTAGTTTAGCCATCTCTAAAAGATATCCAGATATACTATCATTTTCAACTACAGTACATTTACTCTTTTCTAAGCCTTCAATTATTATTGGAATATTAATGATTGATCCAACAGATGTATTCGTAGTACTTAACTTGAAAGTAAACAAATTTTCAAAATAAGTAACATCTGTATTACTATCCGTATCTAGACTTCCTTTATACGTTGATGGACTACTTATATAACTTGATAATCTCGAAAATGATTCTACAGGTTGTGTTTGGGTATTTGAAGTAAAAACGTTTTTTCCTGATACACCGTCGGGCTTACTTGATAATTGAAACGTGTATTCACTTGAAACATTTGTGTCTAATACAATGATCATATTATATGTTTTTGATGTTTTAATAAAAACAGATTTCTTTGAGGATGGAATCGATTTACATGATACCCATGCATGAATACCACGGGTATGAGGTATTGTGCATTTTGTTGTAATAGATTCATTGCCTGACTTTATTTTTGCCCCTTCCGTCGTATATATTGGAAGATTAGCCTCTAAACATAATGCAAATGGATCACATAATACTACAAATTCTTCTTTTATTTTATCTGATTTTTCTTGTACAAATGAAATCGAATCTATATATAATGTTGGATAATCACTACTCGCACTACTTGGACTAATTAGTTCGATTGTTAAAGATGTTATAACAACGTCTTTTCCATTAAATAAATCGGTATTACCATCAAGATCCTTTAATACATAATCAATTTTACCTGGATTTACTGATACTTTAATATTTACTGGTAATATGATATTAACAATAGATTCGTTTACCAAGTTAGATATTCCAGTTTGAGTGTTCCGAGCATTTTCGGGAATATATGATGCGTTTAATCTAATAAATATATCAGCATCACTCGTCGAGGAGGATGAAGATATATATGTATTCCAATTAATATACATGGTTGTTTTAACAGTGTCAGTTGTTGGTGAACTAGCAGTTACTGTTTGAATTATTTGAGTTGCAGAATCATATGCGACGACATCACTATCACGATTATTAGTATCGTATAATGCTGCTACAAATGTTTCCGAAAGAGTATGTTGCTTACCAACAACTTGTAAAGATACAAATATACAAAATAAGATGATGATAATTAATTTTAACATTTTACGTGTATTTGACAAATGATCTATATATAGTACATATACTTTTTATTTATTAATGTTGTACACAATTACTCCATTTTTATTAATTATCGAAATGCATTGCATATTACATTATTGTCATCAGAACCAGAGCAGGTTGTAACATTTGATGATGATGATGATGATGATGTTGAAGAACTTGTATTATCACTTCCAACTAATTTTGTTGTCGGTATTTTATCCGAAATCATTTGCGCCCAAATCATACCTCCAACAATACCAAATGCAGAACTTGCGAGTCCCGCTTTCCATGAACAACTTTCCACATAAAAAACACTAAATACAAAACAAAAAAAGGTTATTGCAAAATAATAACATAGATTTAATGTTGCATTCTCGGTCTTTTTTTGAATATTTAAATTTGTCCAATATCCAAAAATATATCCTGCAAAAAAATTATAAAATGAGGCAGAAGTGTGTGACATAAATGGTGCTATCGATTTCATATAATTAGCAGGTTCGCCTCCTTTCATTTTCAAAAAACCACCACCACCACTTTGTTCGTCGTCGTATCCCCCCCGCGTGCCTGTAGCCCCCTCTTCTGCAGGAAAACATAGCGATCCCAAGGTGTAAAATGGAATTAATAACAATATAATTCCCAATAAAAAATATAATTTAGCTTCTGGGATAGCAATCAATGTTTCTAGCATAAATATCAACAAAACAATAATTATTGCACTCGGAAATGCGGCTAAACCACTTGTAAATAGACTTAATCCGTTTTCGATTAATCCCGAAGTATATTCTGAAGAAGAAGTAAAATCCATTAATGTATATTATATTATCTTATAAGATTATTTTACTTTGTGTCGTTTAATAAAATTGTAGATACCAATTTGCCAGTTACAACATACGGATCAATATTTGAGGCAGGACGACGATCTTCCAAATATCCATATCCATTATTTTCAACCACCCGAGGAATACGTACTGAAGCTTCTCTATTCGCAACACCAAACGTGAATGATTCATAAGATGAGGTTGCATGTTTACCGGTTAAACGGCGTTCATTTCCTTCACCATATAAAGTAATATGTTCGGAATGACTTACTTTTAAGTTATCGATTGCAGAATAAATATGTTCTAGACCGCCCTCATTTCTCATTTTCTTAGATGAAAAATTTACATGACAACCCGCACCATTCCAATCGCCTTCAACTGGCTTTGGATCAAACGTACATACTACATTTAATTTTTCACATACTCTTAACAATAAAAACCGAGAAACTGTCAATTGATCTCCTGCACCAATACCAATACATGGGCCAATTTGATACTCCCATTGACTTGGCATAACCTCTGCGTTTGTTCCAGATAAGTTTAATCCCGCTCTTAAACACGCTACACTATGCGCATCTTTCACTTCTCTTCCGAACGTAGTTAGTGTACCTACACTACAGTAATAAGGCCCCTGTGGTCGAGGAAATCCGCCCTCTGGCCACGATAAAGGACGACTTCCATCTTTTTCAAATAAGGTATATTCTTGTTCAAGTCCAAACCATGGTTCATCGTCCTTGCAAGATTCCATTTGCTTTGTACATGTCGCTCGGGTATTACTTTTTGTAGGATTTCCATCAGAAGTAAGACACTCACATAATACAAGAATGTGTGGCATACCCATAAAGGGATCTGCAAAAAACGAAACCGGTCGAAGAATTACGTCTGAGTCTGAAGATGTAGATTGGCCTGTACTTGAGCCATCAAAATCCCACATTGGTATTGCACTTATATCTTCGGGAATACCATGTATAATACGAGACTTACTTCTAATATCAAGAGGGTGATTTCCAACCCAAATATATTCCGCAAAAAGAGGCCTGACTTCTTGATTTTTACCTTCACTCATCGTAAATTAATTAATGTTATAATAATATACATATTTTCATCTTTATATATTTTTTTTTCTATAAAACACAGTATATAAAATCACAATTATATCATTAATAAATATTTTATCTTTGTAAATCTTCAAATCTCATATTAAAGATCATGAAAATTGCATAACATCCGAAAATAGAGTGTATCATTCGTTTGTGTTTACATTCGCAATATATTTATGATTGTACTTGGTTTTAGTGGTTCTCAAATGAAGCTGGCTGTTATGTCGTGTATGTTTTTTAATGCACTAAATTTTAAGCAGGAACTGAATATGTTACCACCACAATTGCAACGAAACACTAATCGAATTAAATGGAATGAATAATATGGAATGAATAATATGGATTATTTAATTGCATTTCAGAAAAAATATCAAAGGGAAATTGACATTTATATAGATTGTGCAGATAATTTTATAGATATATTTAATAAAATTTTATTAAATTGTAATATAAATTTAGAACATTATAACTACGATTTAATTCTAAGATCGACGAATACTGGTTATAAAATGAAATATCATCGAGATAATTATATGTTACGAAAATTCAAAACAAAATATGTATTCATTCCTTTTAATGATTCTAAAACACCACGTTTTTCATTGTTATGGTATAAAAATGATGATTTTACGGGCGGATCGCTTCAATTCTTATCTGGTAAAGTGATCAAACCAAAAAAAAATATGTTTATTTTTTTTGATTCAAATGACATTCATAGAGTAAATGAACAATTATCAGGTAAACGTATTGTTCAAATATATAAATTTTACAAAAAATAATGTAACCGCTGCTAATTTGTAACGTGTGAAGTTACCGCCTCATAATTAAGATGTAATGCAAAGATAAGCCAGGCAATATATGGTGCAAGTAATACTACAAATAATTGGTCGTGATTAATAAGCATCATTTGTAGTACTAAAACGGACGCAAGTACCAATACAATATCATAAAGAGCCTGACGACGATATCCATATGCGTATAGAAGCGGCCACCCAAACGTCAGAATTAAATGTAATACCAAAATAACAAGCGTTCCAATGCGCCACGAAGTAATATATTCACCATTTATAAAAGGTAATATTAATCTATATAATAAAATGCCCAACAAGAAATAAAACAATGTCCACATAATACTAAAAACGTGCGGTGGTGGAGTTGCATTCGATTTGCTTATTATATGTAATTTAGATGGCCATCGCACAATACTAAATCCAATTATAAGAGGCAAAAATATAATTATATATAATAAATTATTTAGAATCATAAATATATTAGTTAATTTGTTAGTATTTATGAACATTTATTTAAATACCAAGTTAACGACTATCTATACGAAAAAACATTTCTGTATATGTAACTCCAACCGACCGGCTAGATCGTTTAAGAAATTTCAAAAAAATCTATTATTATTATAAATATTATAAAATGTTATCGGAATTAGCATACGTGTCAGGCGGAGCGGCTATCGGTGGGGTGGGAAGACATCTATTAACCATTTTTGTTGAAAAGAAGATTCATAAAATAGGTAATGTTAATTTATCCAAATTTCATGTCGGAACAGCAGTCGTCAATATTATTGGTTCATTTCTTATAGGAATCGTTGCTAGTTTAGCTATTGATTTACAATATTCAAAAAAATTAAAATTTTTTTTATTACCTGGAATTCTAGCTTCCTTTACAACTTTTTCGAGTTTCACCTTATATGAAACAGAGTTTTTAAGACATAGAGAATTTTTGTATTGGTTAATGTATATTGGAATTAATATTATCGGTTCTCTTATTTTTGTATATTTCGGATTATTTATTGGACGAAAAATTGGTAGTTTATATAAGAACCGAAATATAAATAAACACATTTCATAGTTACAAATGCGTACATAATAAAACTTAAACATTTGATTCCGATTTGTATGTTTACCATATACAATACTATTAACGTCGGACACGGTAAGTTATAAACATGTTCGGTCGGTTTCAATCCCGAAATGTATATTTTTTTTGTATATCAGATTTTTGCTTTTGTTTCGAACCAAAAAAAAAAGTATCCGTGTTAAATCCACATTTTTGATAAAATGTCTCTCTTGGACGCCTCTGATTAAAAAAACAAGGAATACGATGATCTACAATATCAATGACAGTTGGTATTATTGGATGGTCTGTGCGTCGTAGAATACGTCCAACGGATTGCCGTATATCTGATTTTGGTGATGCTAAAATTACAGTGTTTAATACTGGAATATCCATTCCTTCACTTGCCATATGATATGTACCAAGCACAACTTGTTTTGTTGCCGCGTCATCAAGAGCGGCTTGTTTTACATTACCCCAATAAAATCCATGCTCAATTTGATGTTCTTCAAGTGAGTTTCCGAGTGCAGTTAAATGATTTCGACGTTCGGATAGTACTAATATACGTCGATCGGGATTCTGAGCATATTCCAATACAAGATCTAATAATAGTTTTTGTCTATAAGAAGACGTGACAACATGTTCTAATACCTTACACCGAAATGAAGGGGCATCTTTATATAAAACGGATCGTTCACCATTTAATTTAATAATAATGACATCGTCAGTGGTTACATCTGGATCGTCAAATGAAACGGTTTTAACATCGACTCGCTGAGTAACTTTTGACTCTACTTTACATATTACACTCCCGAATTGCCAATCAAATACTTTACGTAAACGATCTTTACGATCGGGTGTCGCAGATAGTCCGAGCATATACCGTGTTCGAGCAAGGCCCATCGCTTTTGAAAATACGGCTGCTCCTAAATGATGACATTCATCAAAAATAGCGAATCCAAATGGCTGTAATACTTCTTTCTCATATTTTCCAGTCGCAACACTCTGAAGCATTCCAATCACAATATCTTTATTTTCAACATCAATCGTTTTTGCTTGCAATGTACCTACTTTTGCAAATGGAAGAAATTCTTCAATACGCTCCTTCCACTGATTCATCAAAAATTCTTTATGTACAAGCACAATCGTTTTCATTTGTAATTGTGATACCAAATATAATGCAATAATTGTTTTTCCAAATCCACATCGTAATTGTAAAATACCACCACCTTTTTCGTTTAAATGTTGGACGGTATTCGCAGCAACTTCGTGTTGTTGTTCTCTTAATGATCCGTGAAAAACAAGTTTTGAAGAATTATCCCCTGCTTGACATAATTCATCATGTTCAGCTTTACCAAATATTTTTTCGGCATAATACCGCGGTAAATAAAGTTTGTTCTCATTCTCTTGGTACACCTTAAAACTATCCGAATCATCAGATGAATTATACGTCTTAAGTGTCATTTTTACAGCATTATAGGGTGTAACAAGTAAATCTTTACGTATTTTATTCAATTGGGCATCAGATATTGCATTTTTTCGCACAACATAACCACGACGATTTAAATATCTATTATATAATTGTTCGGGTTGTTGTAACATTATTAATACACAAATTAATAACTTTAATTTTTATTATTTTATTTATTATTAATGTACAAGGAAGATGATGAAACATCCACATCCTCACATAATAAAAATTGATAATAACTTAACATATCATAGAGAATATATATATATTATATATATTCATCGCTTTTTCCACCATCACACTTTATGTCAACGAATCATATCGTTAAACCAGAATTATCAATCGAAACATGTATTATTAGTTAATAAATTAGAATGAATGAATTCAAAACTTAGATAAAATTTTACAGTTGAACTAAACTTAAATAAAAAATAAATTAATTAGTTTAAAATTATTTAATTTATTCATTGTATCATTATTTTTTACAAATGCAATTTTGTGAATCATGTGATAATACATTATATATGAATGTGAATGATGGTTCTACATTTTTATATTGTAAATTATGTTCAAATTCACAAGAAACATTGTCAGAACAAGAACAAGAACAAGAACAAGAACAAGAACAAGAACAAGAACAAGAACAAGAACCAAAAGAAGAGCAACAACAAGATGATATACGTATATACAATTCTATATATTCAAAAAATCATATATTATATTTTAGTACACTTGTAAACGAATATTCGTTATCCGATAATACTTTACCGATTTTACCAAAAGATATCAATACGAATCATAAATGTAAAGACAATACAATTCGATATGTATGTTATGATCAGGCACAGTTATCATACATTTATTTATGTGATAAGTGTTTGACTTGTTTTAAACGTGATGATCCAAATACTTCATTATTTAAATGGAGATTGAAGAAATTAATATAAAAAGTTATATATTATAAATAAATAATATGTCGAAACATTTTTTTTCATTACTTTTAACGTGTATTAAAGATGTGGGTTTAAAATGGCGAATGAGTGATCTAAATAATGAAATTGTTTTTACAACAACTTTTCAAAAAGGAAATGGTAGTCGTCAATCTTTATATTTTTTTATAAATGAAATATTTTCGTTTTTATCAAATACAAATAATACATTAACGACATATTCTAGTATTCCTAACTTGCCAAAAGGTATTACACTTGAAACATTACGAATATGCGGCTGTCCATCACACATTTTAAATACATTATATACACATATGGTCGAAACAGATACATCACTTATTGTATTTAAATCATTTATGAAATTAATGACATATTTAGAGAGTCAAACAAGTCTTAAATATATAATACGTGCGTTTCTTTTACTTCCAAAACAATATGAAACACCCGAAAATAATCTATTTACAAATTCTGTACTTTCAATGAGTTCTCCTTGTGTAAAACAAAATTTAGAACCTCAACCTCCTCCTCCTCAGATAATTTGTGAGCAACCAACTGATGAATCAAATATAACAAATATTATTTTGGAAAATAAAGATCCTCCTCCGGATCATCTCCATAATAATTTAATATATGAATGTAAATTACTATTTTCTAAATGTCATGAAATGTTATTTTATTAATCCGTTTTTATTATTTTGTATTTTAATTATATATTTTAATTATATTAATAGTATTGGTATGGGGTCGGTGTGCTCTATAATACACGTGTAGCCTCGTCATCTTCAGCCTCATCTTCAGACTCATCATCCTCTTCCGACTCATCATCCTCTTCAGACCTTCCGATGATGACTTGCCTTTTTACTTTTACTTTTACTTTTATTTTTACTTTTACTTCTTTTAGTCGATGGTGCCGAGGAGGGGGGTGCTGGTGCAGCAACGACGACGTTTTGTTTTTGTTTTTTTCTGCTAAAAAATTGTTTTACTCGATTACGGTTTTTATATAATGTTATAGATCCTGATATCATAGCAATTGTTACACCAACTATGAGAGCTTGTTGAGATTTAGATTTTGTATTGAAATCACCGAAATTTTTACTTAAATATTCTTCAACTTGAATTTCATTTAATTTTGTTTTTAAAAAAAGAGCATGACTTGTAACAAATTCTTCTACTTTTTTATATGTAGATTTATCAAGACGATTTGTCTTTTCTTTGGCTGCACGACGTTCTGCTTCTTCATGATGTGCCTTTTTAGCTTCGGCAGCTATTTCCGCAGTAATCTCGTTGTATAGTGGTGCTCCATCATATTGTTCATGTTTTTCTTCTATAAACTTAGAACATTCTAAATCTTTCCACCAACCTTCTGAATTTTGTAATTTTTTTATCAAATTTTTGTATTCAGTTCGTTTTTTACGACTTAAGTTGTTTTCTTTTTCGCTCCATTCAGCGTCGTAAAGTTTCTCAACAATGTCTTCTATACTTTGTTTGTATTTATTACACTTCTCCTCTTTTTCAAAAACGGCATCAACAATATTATTACTATCCGTCATTTTACAAAATTTATATTTATTTTATATTTAAATGTAATATAAAAATTTCATTCGAGTAATGTTTCAATTGTATTAAATACTTCGTTAATTTTTGTAAGAATATCTTTCGAAATTGTCGCATTTTTTGTAATGCAGACCAGTTTACTGAATTTTGTTCATCACCTTGTTCTAAAACAACTCCGAATGTTATCGAATCTAATCTTTCTTGTAATTTAGTTACGTTACCATGGCATTTCCATCTACTTATTGCGACGACCAACACGCCGCCGACAGAATCTCTTGGCGAACGGCTCTGCGGGGGGAGCATCCTCGTCATCATCCGATTCAATCACGTACTTGTTTTTTTTACCAGTTCGACGATTGGTGATGGTGATGATATCCTCTTCCTCGCTGCGACTGCTGCTCCCATCTTTCTCGCTGTTGTGCGCCTCTTCCTCGCTGCTGTTCACCTCTTCATCGTCAATAAATTCGTCATCGAGTGTGTCATTCGCAGAGTATACTGCGTGGTAGTGGTTGCCGTTAACATGTGCGAGTTGCAATGTATCAGCCCCTTGGCGCGGAATGCCCGGTGCAGGGACATACGTACTAACGGTCGTAACATATGTGTCCTTGTCAATTGTGGTGACCTCCACTGGCCGACCAAAGGCGTTGGCCGCCGCAGTCCGAGTGATATCGTCGCCCCACTCGGTCGACGTCTTCATCTCTTTGATGAAATCGGTTTGTGACTTGGTGCTGAAGCCGTCATATCGCCGCAACCAGTTTTCTTCCAGTTCCCGTACGACCAACCGTCGGACTTTAGGGTGACGGTCTTCGTTGTTCCACAAGAGGAGCGCGAGGGCGCGGAACTGACAGGCACCGTCACCGACCACGTTGACTGACCTCAGACCCAGTTGCAAGAGGGCATCTGCATTGGCATTGGCATTGGCATTGGCTTCAGCGTCGTCATCTTCAGACTCATTCTCATCTTCAGCCTCATCTTCCGACTCATCCTCTTCAGACTCATCCTCTTCAGCCTCCTCATCGTCTTCAGACTCATCATCCTCTTCAGCCTCATCGTCTTCAGACTCATCATCGTCTTCAGCCTCATCGTCTTCAGACTCATCATCGTCTTCAG
>Ga0209631_10002365_pt1 | contig 22655 bp, 24 predicted proteins | sample COG_08_FD_184752 | JGI IMG/M metagenome (GOLD analysis project Ga0209631, IMG submission 184752) | Pelagic Microbial community sample from North Sea - COGITO 998_met_08 (SPAdes) (version 2) | ecosystem: Environmental > Aquatic > Marine > Neritic zone/Coastal water | place: Helgoland, sampling... | reverse complement strand
AATTTCGACTTGCCGAAAGGTCTCAGCGAAGACGCGAAAAAACTCTTGTCCACACAAGTAAAAAAGGCAAATGCTTTCCGACATCGCCAGCACACTAGGCCCAAAATCACATTTTGAAATCGCGCCGCGGAATTTTCTCAAGAACCATCATCGATTTAATTTAAATTAAATTAAAATAATATACGTAACACATAATCCGATTCAACTATAAAGACCTGTTCTAAAAACACACCATGTCAGCATCTGCTTCTCCAGTCAAGGAGGGCGCCTCGGCCCCTCAGACTTCACCCATCCACGCGCCACCCCTTCGCCGCATGAGTTCTAATGGTGCCGTGCGCTCCGAGTCGGCCCGCGCCGGCGGAGAGTCCAAGGAGACATTCGAGGACGAACATTTCTACTATTTTTGGCGCGACGGCAAATGGTTCCTTCGAGACCATGACCGTGGCCCCAACCCCGAGGACATTGTTATCATTGTCGAGCATTCCAAGAACAAAGCCGTGCGCGGTGCCCTCGAAAAGCTTCAGCGGGGCATTCCGGTCAAGCGTGAGACCACCGAATACCTTATGGAGGGCATTCGCAAGTGGATTGACGAAAAGCGCGGGAGTGTTTATTCAGAACAAGAGGAGACATTTGTCAAATATGTTTGGCATCACATGCGCCAGCGGCAGCGCTTCAATGCCGCCGCCATTGAAGCGCGGCGCCTTCAAATGGGCCTGGCACAAGCCCGTGGTCAGTTGGAAGACCATTACGCCGAGTTCCCGGACGAGCGCAAGACCGACGACGAGCTTGTGGCGATGTTTCGGAAGCTTGGTTACTGGTCCATGGTCGCCTCCTCCGAACAGCGGCGCATCGCCAGCAAGAAGCGACACGAAAAGGAGGAGCGACTCATTCACGAAAAGTTCTGTGGCGACCGCGCAGCGTACAACCGATGGAAGGCGCTCAACGAAAAGGTGTCGCACGGTCGCATTCGTGACGTGTCTCCGCAGCTTCTGGCCAAGTTTGCCAAGTGGTTTGAGGAGAACCCTGACTATCTGTACCCAGGTAGTCAGGACATTTCTGTTTCGAGTGCTGAGCATGCCGTCCGAGACCCACTGACGTATCACTACGACACCTTCAGAGGATACCACAACATTGAGCTAATCAACGCCGACGTTTCAAAGGAACACATGTTGTCGGTTATCAAGGAACTCATGTCTGCTTTGAGTTCCACGCGTATGGAGGTCACACTCGAGTTCGACCGTTCGCCCACCGAGTTTACCATGACGGACAAGTACCCGCTGCTGAACATGCACGGGTGTGTGCGTCTAATTTCAGGCGAAAAGCAAGTGATTCTCGCAGTCAACGATGGCAAGCTGGTATTTGAAAAGACGACTACTATGATTAAGCGTCTTCCGGACGAGTTTCACAAGCAGCTCAAGGGCCATTGCGAGCGCGAGGGTCTGTTCAAGGAAATCGAGTGTCACAGAGTGTTTGCCTACCAACCGGGCCTCATTACCAAGGCGACGATTTCGGGCCAGACAACGTCGAGCCAATCGGAACGTGAAAATTTCAAGATAGAGCTGCGTCTGACGAGCCGTGCGAACAAGACGTTCGATTTTGCGTCTGTGCGCCATGCAAAAAAGACGGCGTTCGTCGAATCTCTCAAGAAGGAAGCTGCAGAAAAGCGTGACGCTGTCGTATCGCACAGGCGTGAACGCCGTCATGCCGCCACGCGTTCGACTCTTCCTCCGAAAGACATTGTGGAGCAGCTGATGAATCTCAAGGTGATGCGCGACGCGGGCGACCTAACAGAGGAGCAGTTTGACACTGCCAAGAATACACTTTTCAAATAAAGCAAACATTTATTTACTAGCAAATACGATTACCGAAATGTCGTCAGAGCCCTTGTTGGTTTCTTCGATGGACGGTACCTCGTGCCATGTAATATTGTCGTCATCGTCCTCGTACACCACTTTATATCCCCCGTCGGGTTTTATTTCATATTTAGAGACGCGTCTGTTGTTCACTGTGATTGTGGTAGGCACGCGACTTATCGTAACGCCTGTATTTCCGTTGAGAGACCACCCGCCTGTCCAGCGCTTCTTGCATTCCTCCAGTATTTGGTCGGCAATGACGTCGTATCGACGTGGTAACGCGTCTTCGGGGTGCATGACATCCGAGACGCCATCCGAGGTCATGACCACGTGGAACGGGCCGTCCGGAATAGTGAATTCCGTAATCACGGGCGGCAACCGCGGGACGTCTTTATGACCTACGAAGCCTCCACTCGCAAGGACGTCACGCAACAAATCGTCCTGAACGCGAAAGCGCAAGTACGAGGGTTTCTTGGGATACTTCATGGTTTTGCCATCAGGCTGTGGGGTGAGTTTGCCTCCTGTTTTAATGTCACCAGAGTTGTCCAATGGGGTGATTCGTTGGATTTCTACCGTACCGTATGGTTCACCGTCGAACGTTTCTCCTGCACAACGTCCGTCCACGTGTTCTGCCATGAAGGATTCTGCGTCTTGGTGGGGTTGTCTGTGCACCAGTTCGTTGTTTTGATAAATCGAACACGACGCGTCTCCGACTGAGATGATTCGAATGGCGCGCGTTGCAAACTCGTAGCGTGCGATGACCAGCATGGCACCATCTACGAAATCTCTGCACAAAAATTGGCTCATCGCCATGCCCGCCTCCACGCCGTTCTTTAGCGTCTCATTTAAAATGCGTTGAGCGTTTTTACTCAAGTATTTTGCCGTGACGTCACCGCCATGGCCATCACCCGCCAGCAATGCTATATGCGTGTCTGACCGAAGAGACGCTGGCTCGACGTCCTGTTTCGACGAAAACTGAAGCAGTGCTTTCGTGACTTGGACGGTGTCGACCTCTTCAGAAGTTTCCGAGCGCTTTCTTTTTCCCGGCTCCGCGTACACGAATGTTCGAAAACTCGCCATCTTGCATAGTGTTGGCGTTCTTATATACCATTCGAAAACTGTCGCGTGTACCCATGTCGTGTTCCAGGATTCGAGTGCCTTCCAACCATGTGATATATAAACACGCACAGCGTATACGCACATGTGGAAAGACAGTGTAATCTTGTTCGCTGCCATAATCACGGGCGTGTCATCGCTGTGGATGACGTTGGCGGAATGGGACAATTCCAATTATGTGCACATCCATTTGGGTTCGTTCCGGTGGTTGGCCACGCTTACCTTTGGAACGTGTTTTGTTCTCGTGGGTAGTTTCTTAGCCATAGGGAAATGTTTCGGCGTCTCCACCACCACTTTGGTGAACGGTCTCGTTTACCAAGGAGTGGTTGCCGTGTTGTTTGCACACAGTTGTTATGTGTGGGTGACCGCGGTTTCAACGCAACGGATTGTCAATGCGTGCGGCACACCCTTGACCATCGGCGCGCCAACATACATCAACATGACATGCCTTGAACGTTGCGACGGCACCGACGTCACTGAACACCATCGTCTACCCTTTCTCACACAAGACGCGACGTTTCACGATGCGTCGCACGAGTGTGCACCCTGGTTCTCGGAAAACAAAGACACGATTAAATGGATAATGACATGGGAAACGATACTGTTTACGGGCCTGGCCATGCATCTCTTGACGCGGGCGTTCTCCGCTTTGGTAGAACGTGATAGAATTGGGTGTTCGGTGCTGCTCGTGGTGGATATCGTATCGTGTCTGTCCGTTGCGTGTATCACTATCGTCCCCAATGGATATTATTCCGCCTATAATATTGGCGGTATTTGTCGTTTCCTGGGATTGCTTCATATAATTCTACCTCTGGAGGCGAGAGTCACCGAGAAACATTTCATCGGGTGTCTTATCGTTGTCAAGTTGATGTTCGTCACGCTAACCGGTGCAGCACTGATGTTTGTAGCCGAAAAACCGTGCAGCGCCATTCAAGAGGACTGTGATATCGGCTTTGAAAATTTCGGGGACACTCTCTATTTTATATTTGTCACGTTGTCCACAGTCGGGTACGGAGACATGTCCCCGAAAACCGACATGGGCAAAGTGGCCATCGTGTTTATCATCATGAGTTCTATTTCGTATTTGCCGAATATCATCTCTGAGGTTCTCGAGTTGTGTCGCAAGAATCCGATTCATGACCGACTGGACGACATGCATGCCGACATAAAGCAGGTCGGTTTCCACATGAACGCCGGGACACTGGGAAAACAAAGGCGAAACAAGCTCCTGAATAGCCTGCGTCAAAAAAAACCGACCAATGCAAATAAGTGAAATAACTGTATTTATACGTGTACTAAATGACAATATGGGTCAAACAACCTCCGCTCCCAAACCATTGCCTCCCATAGATTTGTTAGACGAATGGAATTTGACATCGGACAACAGTGTATGGGCTCGTCTTGCACTGTGGGACAGCGAACAGACGATTGTCAGCATCCGATGCTTCTACTATGAAGTCGGGTTGTCCGCGCGCGGGCTTCCGTGCGTGTCTATACGCACCAAAAGCACAGTGGACAACCGCGTGACAACCGTGCGGATGCCAACGTGCTACTTGCGCACATACGTTGAACGCGTGTATCTCGGCGAAACCATGGACTCGTCCTTGTTGTTTAAAAATAGGCCAGATGACCCATACTTTGACGACCTGTCGTACGATTTAATAAAGAAAACGTACCGCAAGCTGAACCAACCTTGCAACAACGAATGCGCATCGTCGGCCCCGATAGCATTCCGAAAGATGATATTTGAAATGAAACAATTCGTAGACCAGTTGAAAGAACGCAGTGTACCCGGGTTTCTGTTTTCTGGAAAACCAACTTCTCTAGAGTACATCAATATGTATGCGGTGATGTACAACCAGCCGGCCACGTGGGAAATCGTATCACCAATCGACGTGGCTAAAATGCAGGAGGTATTGAACTTTGAAAATTTGCGCCCGTCCAATTATTTTTACGGAGCGACGTCTACGTTTAAATTGGAACACGCGCAAAAGTGGGTCGACGACAGTAAAGAGTTCAAGACATGGTTGATGAACAATTGTCCTGATTGTGGACACTGTGGGTCTGTGCACATTATCGATTTCCTCAAGGTCGCTGGCAGGACGTGTCCGAAATTTTCAGCGCCGCTCGAGGTGCGTTTCGTTGTACAGGACGACGGCGAGTACAAAGAAGACGTCGGTACGTTTTTGAGGGAGTGTGACGACACATGCACCGGGTTGGCATTGGAAAGTATGCCTGCGCAAGAAAGCGCGAAAGGGGAACGGCTCCCTCAAGGCCACATAGACATCCTGTACGGCGGAAACGTGCGGAAGATAGAACGCAAGGACGTTATCTCCATGCACCAACCCCGAGTAGAACAAGAGTATGTTGGATGCTTGATAAATTCACGCAGCAGTTCGTGGTTGAATAACGAGGCCATGCGCGAAGGGTGGTTTACATTGTCCAACACGCAGAAACAGACACATTTAGACCCATGTTGGACGTTCGACGATTATCAGCAAAACGTCGTAGACCGAATGTCACAGCAGAAGAGCCTTCTGGTCAACCATTACATGGGCACCGGCAAAACGTTGTCGGCTACTTCGACGATTGTGTATTTACGAAAATACAAAACGCCGTCTATACGCACAGCCGTTATCATCATGCCCAACTCCTTGAAAAGCGATTGGAAAAAAGAATTAACCAAATTCGGCGTCTGGTCTGAACACAGGGGACGCGTGGAAGGAAATTTATACATACGGGATATCCCAGGCGGGCTGAACTTTTATTTGTGGACGTACGAGGAAGCCATCGAAAACATGCACACGATTAGCGAACTCATGTCTTCGTGTGTAGTGGTGTTTGACGAAGCGCACCGTATTAACGAGTACGAAGTGTCTGCGTTGAATGTAATTAACGTGGACAGAGAGGCACTCGAAACACGCACTACGAACGCTGACACACTGTTCAAATTCACAAAGATGGTGACCATCACGGAATCGGCACAGTACATGATAATGCTGACGGGTACACCCGTTTCGGAATCTGTGCTTGACATTGTGCCACTGTTCAACATGCTGGGGCGCGTCGAACAACAAGAAGACGTGTTTCCCAGAGACCGCGTCGAGTTCATGAACGAATATATGTATTTGGACGAAAAGAAAGCCTCGGTTACGAAATACATACGAACCTATTACAAAGGCTTCGGTTCGTTCGTCCAATACCTATTGAATAACAAGGCCGCGCCACTCGTAGGAGGTGCTTTTATAACACTGGGCGTCATTTCGGGCATCGGACTCCCCGCAATCAGCGTGCCAACCCTCATTTCCGGATTTCTGCCGGCTTCTGTCGCCATCGCCAGTTCACAGGCCGTGTTCGGCAAATTGTTCGAACAAGAAAAGATTTTGGCGATTACAAAACCCAGAGACGACCAAGTACTGTTTCGCATAAATGCCATCCAATTGAAACCCATTCTAACACGTTATTTGGACTATTTCGACAACGAAGATTTCGAGTCGTCCGCCCGTAATTACCCGTACAAGGTGTTTCGTTTCGAGCGAGTGCAGATGTCGGCGTACCAGTTGGTATTGTACGCGGCGATACGACTCAACATAGCAGGTGTGACACAGCAGCGTCTTTCGGATTTGCTGGATTACCGCACCATCAGTGGTGACGACGGAGACGACCGTTTGGCAAACGCAGACAGACCCGACACTCAATACGAACTGCCCGTGTACTTTAATCGGAGAAACTTATCGGACAAAAAACAAGCCGAAATATTGGAGACTATTGCGAAACGTTACTACGCCAACTATAGAATCGCAATGGGCGTCAAGCAATCGGAAGACGGCTCGTTCAAGGTATTCGCAAGTACCGAGTACATGAACGATGCTATACAGTATCAGGTGGAATTGTTCAGCGACAAAACATTGCGGGATGTGTCTAGCGGTACTCCTGTCCGCGGCTTTTGGAAAGATTCAGACAATCGTTTCGTGCCATGCACGGCTTCAAGTCCGTACAACATCGACAATAAGAAACGTCTGATTGTCATGGAAGACGGTAGAACGTTCCAAGTGTCCAAGTTCTCCACCAAATGGTTGTCCGAGGACTTTGTCGAGGTGAGCTTTAGAAGCCAGCCCAATCAAATGGTGGCCGGCCCGTTCTGGGTCGATGGTACATTGTCTTACGCTTACGTTACCTACGACACCGCCAGCGAAGCCAAAAAAGCACACAAGACGTTTCTTCCAGTGTACACTGCAGCAGACACTGACTACCTCGCGAAACACCGCCTGACTTCCGTAACAGAGTTCGCGAATGTTCCTACGTTCCCCAGTGACCTGATGACGAAACCAATTGTACCTATGATTTGTTTTAACGAACGTCTGTTGCTCTTGTATATGTCCGCAACCATCGACCGAACCCACACAGAGAGAAGACGTAGTGCAAATGTGAGAACATATGCTACTACACCGGCGACGATACCCTCGACGCCGCCGGCACACGCGTCGCTACGCACTTCCAGCAGCAAAGTATATCGCAAACCGAAGACCATTAACGAGCGCTACATGCACGTGCCTATGTTCAAGTCCAGAACAAAAATATACTGCTTGTCGCCTGGCGATGCGGCCAACGTGTTTGCGGATTATCCCCGATATGAAAAGGGCCAGGTGAAGTGGTTGGGCACAAGCCCCAAGGTCGATGACTTGGAAATAAAAAGTCGTATGAACGCGTCCGTGGCCATTAACCTAAAGTCGCATCTGTCCGATGAGAAATTATTGCGTCTTGCGAATTTGCGGGACAAGACGGGTTGTCCGAAATGGGAGCTCATGTGGCGAAATTATTTGAACAAAAGAGATTCGGACAGAGTGGCGAAGGTCGTGTACTACGAAGACGCAGACGATACTCCCAAAATTACCACGGTTCAATGTCAAACCAGCGGGCTTCCACGAACCATCGTGTACTCACAGTTCAGTGAGGGACGGGGCGGCATCTTGGACTTTTGCAATTTTTTACTGTCGAAAGGGGCTGTTCAGTGTCTGCGGTACAAGAGTTATACGAAATGGCGCCGCATGAACGACCAGGGCGTCATTGAGTACATTTCGGACGCGCCTATCGGCGATACGTTTACCTTTTGTCTGTTCGACAAGGAACTACCCGACGACGCGTTCTATTTTTCAGTCAAAGACAAGGTGCGTTGGAACAGCAAAATATATGTCGTCCATGCACAGACGGATGACAGTTATACGTTGCGGCGTGCCAAAAACGAACTGGTGCGGAATGTGCCCGTCCATGAAATTCGACCGTTGGTGTTTGGAAACCGCGGCGATGAAAATACCGCCCTTCTAAACATGTTTAATACTACCGATACATTGAACTGTGCATTACTCCATTATTCGATTACCGAGGGAAAATCCTTCAAGCGAACCCACCAAATTCATATTATGGAACCCATGCTTAACCCGGCCCAACTCGACCAAGTGATTGCGAGAGCCGTGCGAAAAGATTCGCACAAACGCGTGTCAGACCCGAGACAACGCTTTGTAGAAGTGATTCAATGGGCAGCCGTGGTCAAACACGATGCCATGGGACAGGTGGGCGAAGATACCATCGGAAATATAATGAAAGACGCTGTGAAAACTGCGGCACGCGGAAGAGTCGGTCAAGCCGTCGCCGACGTGTCCAGGAAAACATTCTTGCCGGGCATCGGATTGTTCGTGGTTGACATGTTTGATTTCGCGAACGGTTTTGTGGACAGAGCACCCGGATGGGTGTTCGATTGGACTGGCAAACGTATTGCTGGTCAGGGCCCTGACGAATCACCTGAGAAGAGGGGCATGCGCCAAGCGTTCAAAAACTGTGCGAATTACATCGAGCAGATTGTGAATACGAATCGGCAAAACTTTCAGAGTGACCCTCAAATGAAGGAAGCGCTCATCGAAATGCAACTCTTGTGGGAACAAGCGATACCCGATTTGCGTTTCCTTTCGGCTGCCTTTGTGACCGACAAGAACGAGAAAATGATTTCACAAACGCCCGACGACTTGGTCTTTGCCGAATGTCTTCGTCGGAAAGACTACATGGCACAACTCAAGGCCATCACGAGGACGACGTACACGGACGACATTCTGAAAAAGCGCGGCCTGCAGGAAACACCCGCGTCTGTACTGGCACTCAGAGACAACCAGACACGGGTTGGAGACAAAATACATCTGAACCGCTGATTCAAACCGGCATGGCGCGCAACACGATAGGGTTTTCATCTGTCCGCGAAGACGTGCCTTCTGGCCCCTGGTTGCGCCTAGAAAACACAAATATCAGCCAGTCGGCAGCATGGGAGCACGTGCAATAGGCGGAGCGTTCCCATTGCACCCACGTGTGTCCCGAGTGGGTGAGACCCATCAAAATGGTGCCAGAACTGGCTGGGACATCGAAGACGTTTTTCGCCGATTTGTGTTGGCATATGACTCGCTCAGTGCCACGAGTGTGCCATTCTTGGTACAAGGAACCGTTGTCTTGTAGAATGACGTGTGCACCGTGTTTTATTTCGTCGTGTACATACGAGGAAAGGATAGCTTTTTTGGATAATACAGTAATAAGATTCATTTTTTTACATAACTATGTTTTCATTTATATGTCATTTGCGTATTCTGCCGGCCACTTGTCTCCGCCCTCCGCTATGTACGTGTCGTACGCACAGACGTACCCAAGAATACGGCGCCATTTTTTGCGCCGAAACACGAACATATCGTTCATGGCACTTTTCCAGATGCAGTGTTGGTGTCCAAGTAAATATATACGATATTCGTTGGAGCGGCGTCGGTCTAGGTCACCCACGTACGTCAGTCCGTCTTTGCAGACGACGCGTATCGACATTGTGCGGACGGGCGTTCTATTTATAGGCCGAACCCCCCTACACGAAGCGCTACCGCCAGCATACGGTCGAGCACCGTGGACAAATGTGCCACGCCCGGGTGGTCGTCTATGAGGTCGTGCATAAACTCTGGGAAAAATTCCAGGTCGGACATGCATTCCGCCATGTCGTAGGGTTCGAAAATCGCTTCAATTTCTGCGGGGTTCGGAACATTTTTGTAATAATTCACGTCGGGTGCCATACATGTACGAAAATGCTGGTATATATACTAAATATAATTTATGTATGGCACATCGCCTACGCGTCGATGTGTATAATCCGATACTAAACGACCCCTTGGAATGTTCTGTGTGTCTCAAAGATATGTGGGCACAGGTGACTCTATCGTGCGGCCACAAGTATCACTATAATTGTATCAGTCAGTGGTTTGCTTACCAGAAGAATTGTCCGTATTGTCGTCATCCGTTTTCGCCACCACCGTCGCCTGCCCATTGGGTGTCGTCAGCCTCGGACGCTTTCTCCGAGACGTATGAAGAGTCGCCGCCGTCCACGTTATGTGCCTCTTGTGTCGGATGGGTACGACGGTGGCGACGGCGACGCATCCCGGTTCAATAGGCTTGCGTACTGTAATTTCGCGATTCCACGGTTCTGCGTCGGCACGTTCGTGAAAATCACGCAGTGCTGCATCAAGTTCGGGTTTGGGTTCGACGGTGGCGACCAACCCGTCGACAGAGGTCACGCTGACCGAGCCCGTTTTCACGCGTACTGTATCATACATTTGCACGCTCAGCGTGTCAAAGTCTACCTTTGACCAATCCCACGGTCGTTGGATGGGCTTCGGTTCTTGGCCCAGTTTGAGCACGCGAATGCCGGCTCCAAAGTCACAATAGATTCCGGTCTGCACAGCGTCCACATCTTCGAGACGTTTTTCAGAAAGAACAAACCGCAATGAGCACTGGACGGTGCTTCCTGCACATAGTGTGTACCGTCCCGTTATTTCTTCCTCGTTATTGTACATATTTACAAAGTCAAACGTTTTACTTCTTTTCGCCTTGTACCGGGAGCGTATTTCCAGTTTCCGAAAATTTGGCGTGTCACACTGGCGCCACACTTGTTCGAAATCGATGGCGGCCTGCTGCATGCTTGAATGTGCCAGGCGAACGGCTTCCTTGAGTTTTTCCGTCATGGTAGCGGCCCACGCGTCGTCACACGCTATCTTGAGCACATGCTCCCCGTCGCGGAACTCGTTGACGGACGACGCGAGCACTTTGACGGGTGGCGTATTGACGAACCATTCTCCCTGGTCACCGTAAAAATACATTCCACTTCCGTACGCGTTCACGTGAGTCACGTTTCGCTCCTCGAAGCCCGAGGTCGTCGTAAACGCCATGGGATTGGTCAAGTCGTTGAACACTTTGTTTTTCATGGCGTTCATGGTTTGCTATATACCTGTTGGACAAATCCGTTTTCGAATAATCGTAACTTATGTATATTTATCGGGTAACTCTTGGCGAATGTTGTTGAACCGCTTCGTGTTTGTATTATATCTGCTATTGGGTTACACGTGGTTTCTGTTGGGTACGTACTTTGATTCTGACATACGTTTTGTCTCCATTGTCTCCATGATGTTGACACTTGTGTGTATGATAATCGTGTGTTTGTTACAGCTCCAGTTACTACTGCGTCGAGACCCCATGCGCATTCACGAAAAGTGGTCGACGATTGCCTGGGCAGTACAACATATTGTACTGTGCACCATATTTTGCCTGGAAGGATTAGAGTGGATAAACGTGGTCGTGGTCATGGGATTGTGCGGGTTACTGATGACCGCGACCATCGGTGTCGTAGGCGGTTGTGCCTGTTTTGTGATTATGCAAAACGGGGACGACTGGCACGCACACGTGCATTTGACCTGCATCACGTTCTGGGTAATGGTTCAGTACATGTCCTTGTGCTTCCCGTCGGACGGCGTGTTTATTGTCACAAGTATACCCGTCATACTGATGGGCTGCATACGTCTGTTTGAGCACGTGTCGGTACCACAGCTGTTGCTCTGGTTCGCCTGCATTTTTCTGCATGTATTGTGTGACTGCGGTGTATTAGCCCGACCCGTGTTTTTGTGGGCCCTTGCGACCGTCGTCGTATGTATATGCAGTTTGTACGGGCGTACCATGCTGACCCTCGCCATCATACCGTTGGCATTCATACCCACAGTGGTATTCGTGTTACTGCGCATGTGCTGTGGTGTGGAGGCGTCCAAGTCTGTGACCGAGGTAGTGCGCCTGTACAACGAGCTTACAGTCCGAGATTTGGAACCAATTGTATTGCCTATGGACGAAGAATACGCTGAAGAGGATTGGAATGAAACTTTGTAGGTATTTAAACGTGTCCGTCTGTGGGTGATGACCGTCCATATTACGGCGGCAGCAGCTCGTCAATTAGGAAAACGTGCAAAGAATATATTATTTTACTGTAGTTCTGGTGGGTGTAATGGTTTGGAATATCGACTCGAGCCTTGTTCCCCGAGCGTTCCTGATGTGGAAGCGCTGGCGTTCGACTTTGGCACTCTGTACATATGCAATCGGTCGGTGTTTCATGTTTTGGGCACGCGTATAGATTGGAAAGAAGATATCATGGGGGCGCGATTTGTGTTTGACAACCCGAACGCAGAGTCGACATGTGGTTGTGGGGCGACCTTCTCTGCGTGATGTCATGAGTTATAAAAATACGCTATATAAACGGATGTATATAAAATTAAACATGACCAACTACATCAAAGAAAAAGGATACGAGGCACGCGCATTTTACCTCAACGCTCTGTACGTTCTGTTCATTCTTCTCGGTTCTCTGTTCGCAGCGACGCTCAACGCTGAGGAACATTTCCATGTTGACGCCGCCGAGGGCCCCGACTTTTCCTTGCCCCGTTACATGGCGTGCAAGTTGAACGGCACTGCGAGTCACTTCGCCGGTGCCGGCGACGATGGCGTGTGCATTCGTTTCGACCGCAGTGGTTCCGAGGCCGACGAATTTACACCGACCGAGGCCGAAAAGGGTGAGGCGGATATTCTGCAGCAGCTCTTTAACATTTCAGTAGCCGCCGCTGTCGTGAACGGAATTCTGTTCGCTCACTCAGTACTCATGCACTGGCGTGGATTCGGCATCAGCGTGCACTTCATGTTGCAGTGGGCCTTCTCTCTCGTCAACGTAGGTCTGTTCGCAGGGCTCGTAGGATGGCTCGGCGGCGTTGAGAAACTCAACGACGAGATGAACATCGAGAACAACGTGTACTTCAAAGATATCAACATCTTTGCCGTCGCCGTCGCCGGTCTTGTGATTGCGGTGCTCGACTTGGCTGGGTCGAACCTCGTCATTTACTGGGCATGCAAGTCGTACAAGTGCTGGAGCATTAACGAATAAGTAGAACTTAAGTTTAAATCAATTTATAATATACATTTGTATTCACACTATGACATCTATCGTTGAACAGGTGTCTGGTCTACCCACAAACTCCCAAAACATCATTTATGCCGACCCCCCGTGGACTTACCAGCAGACGGTGAAGAATGGCGTCCTCAAGCGCAAAGACGGTTCGCTCATATACCCCTCCATGCCGTTGAAGGACTTGTGCAGTTTAGGCACAGAAATACAGCGCATCTCTCAGGATGACGCCGCCCTATTTTTATGGGCCACCATGCCCTTGCTCGCCGAGGCCCTCCAAGTCATTCAAGCCTGGGGATTTAAATATAAAACGTGTTTTGTGACTTGGGTGAAAACAACAAAAGACGGTACCAGGCCCGCGTTCGGAGTCGGATACTATACGCGCTCGAACGCGGAACTTTGTCTGCTCGCGACCAAAGGTAAGATAGCGTCGTACAAAAAACTATTACCCGACGAGCCCGACCGCGGCGCCTCGTCGATGTCGTCTGTGGTTCACGAAGAATCGCTTCGAGAGCGTGTCAATTTCTTGACGTTGTTGGAGGATTCCTCTACGCCGGTCGTGATGACGCCCCGCCGCCAACATTCGCGCAAGCCCGACATTGTCCGTGAGATGATAACACGTCTCATGGGCAACATTCCGCGCGTCGAGTTGTTTGCACGGCAAACGTCACCTGGTTGGACTGTCATGGGGAACGACATACATCATTTCGAACAGTCAAACGAACAAGAGGCATGTGCCGAACGTAAACACAAACGCGCTCGCACCAAAAAATAACGATACAGCGTATTTAGTGCGTGTGCATCAGGCCAACATGTCTACCGCACAGTTTCTCAAAGCCCATGTCAAAAATGCCATTACTGGTGACACGTTTACCGGGCCCAACCAGGAGCGCAAAGTACTTCCCGATTGTGTCACACCAAAGAACGAGGAAGACCCCGACGGAGACATTTCCGTGGAAGAAAAAACCGAACTGGTACTGTCAGACCCTAAATTCGGAATGTTCAGTCTATTCGCGTATCACTGGACGCGGGGTAAAGACAACTCCGCCTTGAAACGTCGCAACACTGTCTTTTGTTCACATATATTTAGTTTGGTATTTGCACTCCCCATTATGGTCTTTATTACACAATGGTTGATGTATATCGCCATCCTTGCGTACCAAGTTCGCTCCTATGACGCTGGGCTGTGTCCGAACGAAGCCACATGGGAGGGTAAAATACTCATGTCTAGCATTGCCCTCTTTTATTTCATAAAGTCGTTCTTTTTGTGGGATAATATTGTAGACCGCACCCATCGCAAGAAAATGATTCCGTCCACAAGCTACATCGTCATGATGGACACGTTTCAGGAGTTTGGCTTCAATCTACTTGTTTATGTAACCAACTTATGGTGTATTTTCGCGACGGACGATTTTATGGACATGTTCTTCAATACAATTGCCATGGAATTTCTCATGGAGATGGACAACGAATTCCAACGCGCGTACTTTACATATCTGCCTGGCGTCGCAGAAGATATTTATGACAAGATGTTCGTCACGTATCGTGAAAACGTACTCATGGTGAACCAGAAAACGCACGATTCGTGTCGTTTCCGATGCTGTAAGCGCATCACATGGCTTCCGTTCAAAGTCTTGATTCTAATGTTTCTACTACTTCCGTTCATATGCTTTGCGATGATTATCTTCGGCGCTGCTTGCAAATAGTAGGTATAAATATTGTAAACGGTATATACAAATGTTGTCTCAAAAAAACGTCATTTATATTGGAGTCACAGCGGGTGTTTTATTAGGTATCATGGGTCTCGTCGCATGGGCACAAATACAAGATGAGCGGAACGTTACACCGGATTCAGACGACGAAGGTGGGGAATCGAAAGAGTAAATTGAACATAAAATAGTATATAAATGCACATCTTTAGTTATATAATGTTTTCCCGTGGGTTTTGTATCGATTTGGAAACAACATTGGCTTCCAGAGTACCAGACCACATACGTCCAAAAGGCGAAAAAAGATTTGAAACCCGAATCATCGAGGTGGGAGCCGTGCACGTGTCGGACGTGTCTCGAAAGTGGGGGTGCCTTGTGAACCCGCTGCCGCGCGACGTTCCCATCAAGAGTCCGCAAGATTTGTTTGCGGTGTTGCGGAACATGTACCAGCGACCAGACGCCACCATTAATTTCTGGTCGAAAGTGCTTGTGCATCGCAAATCGCTCACGAATAAAATGTTGCTCAAAGATGAAGCGCCACAAGTGTGGTTGAACCGCACCATGGAAAATCGAGCGAAAGACTTTGTCCGGTGGCATAATTTCCCAGAGACGGGCCCGAAATTCATGACGGAGACCGAAGCTTTGCGCGGCTTGCTCGCATTCACACGCAAAGAGCCTGTGTGGTATGCGCACAACGGGAAATCGTTCGATTTTAAAATCTTAAAGGGATGTGGTATGCGCTGTAGCATAGACTACTCTGTGGAAGAATTTGACACACTGCGCGAATTCAGAAAATTAATACCGGGACACAAATCCTATTCGCAACCCGTGTTGTACCGAAGCATCATGAATCATGGTTATAACGCACACGTGGCCATCGACGATGCCACAGCGTTGTCAGAGTTGTGTCAGCATGTCCGCGCGTCTTCGCACACCAAAGACGCCGCCAGTCCCCTGGTCAAAAAGCTTCCGTCGCCTCTCGTGTTGCCACGGTCTGCTTGGACGTCGAAACGCAAGCCTATGAATTTATCTTTCTGTGCTCGCGCGCGGGCGGCGGCGGAACAAGCATCCCCCGTCATCAAGCTGCGCGGTATTGGCCCTAAAACGTCCCGTGCGCTTTCAGAGGCGGACATATTCACATGTCAGCAGTTGAAAACACAGTTCGACAAGCACGGCGTGCAGTGGTTGCGTAAAATATTGCCCAAGGGTGTACGATGGCGCGTCGTCGCGCACTCGATTACCTCGTTTGTTTTGTGAATCCGGGCCGTCAACGAATGTGTACTATTTCTTTGTGTGTTTTAAGTTATATTATGTTTGAATTTCTGTTTGGATTTGTTCTCGGAGTCTGGGCTGGTCAAGCTCTGCCACTCCCGAGTGTAGGCGCATACGTCAAGAACAATTGGTTGCCACAAATACAACCGGCGCAGGCCAGTGAGACGCAGGACGAAGAAGACCAAGAAGACCAAGAGCTTCAACCACTGTTCACGGGCGAAATGCCGTTGTCCGTACCTAGCTCTGGTGTATGAGTCAGACTATAAATAAAGACGAGAACAATTGACATGTTCTTTATGTTTGTGAGTTTCGTGTGTGGCGTTGTTTTCGCCCAAGAGTTTCCGGACTTGCCCAAGATACGACCGAAGATTCAGCAGCTTGTGGATTCTTTTCGCACGGATGGAACGTAATTAATTGGTATAAATACAAATATTTTTTTATCTAGATGAGTTCAGAGTGTACATTTACTATTGATTCTTCTCAGGACGTTTTGGAATTGCACGGTGTGTTGAAGCGCCATGTGATAATGTTCTCTCCACCGTACCCGATTGCCAGGTTAATGTCTCAATACATGGTGAACGAGGGTCGGTCGGTGAAAGTGGTGATTCATCACGCAAGTCGCGACGTGCAAATCATCGAGGGGTCTATTTCGCGACACGTGTTGCGTACAGCCATCATGGCGTTTCAGACACATCGTATCTCTGCCCCCACGCCGCCGCGTTCATCCGCGCGCCGACACCTCGCGAGCGCGGCCAGACGGGCCACTGGCGCGGCGACCCAGCAAGATTGTCCAATTTGTTTCGATACCATACACGAACACGAAGCGAGCGCCTTACCGTGTATGCACGCATTCCATTCGAGATGCATTGACCCTTGGCTGTACGAAAATAACACGTGTCCAGTGTGCAGGCACCCTGTTTAGCAGACCATATTTTTCATCGTGCGGCGCCACATGCAAGAGCGCTGGCACGTGTCTTGGGACGCCTCCACATCGTGCATATCGATACATCCGTTCTTGTCGGCGTCACAATCTTCAAACAGGCGTCTGTATTTCGGCCCTTCCATGGCCAGAATAAATGGTCTTTGATAATAGCTTTTGCTCTTATGCATGGACATTGCGTGCAGTTGGTAAACGTTTACGCACTTCTTGTCTAACATACATTTCCATAGTTCATCGTGCGAGACCGTACAAAGGGCATTGGTCAGGTACAACATGAGCGACATGAGAACAAATCGAAACATATTTATTCTAGTATATTTTGCTTTTATACGTCGAATTAAATCCATCAGAACGAAGAAAACCAACATATATATCTGTGCCTAAATGAACGATGGACTTTGAGAAGCAGCACCGTGTTTGGGTAGAACAGGTCGCAAAACTCATCGCGAGCAACGACCGGTTGCAGGAGACCGACTCTAGAAACATCATGTGCCATTTTTTTACACAGGTGATTGAACGAGATTTTTGCCACGAGCTCGAACCCACAAAACAAAGCATCAAAAATGTAGTGCGTGCCGCCATCGATGCGGCCCCACGCTTGTCTGGTTCGTGTCGTCAACGAGCCGCAGCCGTATTCGCAAAAGCGTTGCCCCTCGAAGAACCCATGCTCGCACATATTCGCTTGAACGATATTCGAAATCTTATTGTGTTCGAACTGTTCAAGCGCTGTGGCGTTACGTTGGATACGTATTTCGAACGGTATTCGAGCCCGCCCGGTACAGACAGACAGAACAAAATGTATTTGGCGATTGCGCATGGCAAAGCTGTGTGCACTGCGACGTGGACACAAAAATTATCTTTGGTCGTCAATACAATGCAAATACTCAAAACAGTATTCTTAGTGTACGATATATTCACGGGCGTGCCGGTCGAAGTGAATTCAACACTTTTGAATTGGCACGGTGCAAAATGGATGATGCATACAAAACAGTGGGGTCTTGGAGACCTCGTCTGGAATTTGTTCCTTGATGTGTGGGAGTGCGAACACAGTGTATATAAGTGATGACACATTTGCAAATATGATTGCGCTGGCATTAGTCTTCGGTACGACTGCACTTGCGTTTGACCATCAAGACTGTAGCCAAAAACATTCCGCAGAGCATACGGTGTGCAAATACATGCGCAAGTACGAGCGCGTGTACACGCCTGAGGAATTTAATGAACGCTTCAACAATGTAATGGCCAGAAGTGAACATGCGTCACATTCGGACGAAGGAGTCCAGTACGGCCTGAACAGTATTTCCGACAGACCGTTCGTCAAAAACAACCGTTTGAATTCCGAAAAACCGTACACCGGAATCCAACACCATCAAAAATTGCTACAAGCATATAAATTGCCCAAGTCTTTGGATTTGCGCGACAAAATGCAACCCGTGAAAGACCAAGGTGCGTGTGGTTCTTGTTACACGTTCGCCGGTGTATCGGTCTTGGAATATCACGCGGGGGTGTCTATATCGGAACAGAAAATCATGGATTGTTCGAGCTCGTCGAACGGCCCGTCTTACGGTTGCGACGGAGGTTGGCCAGAGACCATTTTTGAGTATGCGCGACATTCGCCGGTCGCATTGGAAAAAGACTTGCCGTACACAGCAAAGAATGCACCGTGCAATCAAACCTGTGCGGGGTCTGTCCTTCATGTAGACCGCTACGGCACGCTCACGCGCGAAAAAGACGAACTCTCCGAATCGCGCCTTCCGTACATATTGAATACGTACGGCCCTGTGGCAGTAGCGATTGACGTCGGCACCACCGAACTGTTGATGTCCTACAAAGAAGGCGTGTTTCCCGGCATAGCCTGTGGCGACACTGTGGACCACGCCGTGACTATCGTGGGCTACACTGAAGAGTATTGGATTATGAGAAACTCGTGGTCTGAAGACTGGGGTGACGACGGGTACTTTTATTTAGAGAGAGGCGTGAACGCGTGTGGCGTTGCCAATTACATTGGGTACGTATCCGAAACTCATTAACTTTTCTTTTTTTTTATAATTCTAAAATCGTTTTCGCAAATTTTACCATGGCTTGACTGGACATATTGCGCCAGGCCACGGACTCGCTCAGAATTTGTTGGACGCGCATATCGTCAATAGATGTCGCAAGTTGAGACATCACGCCAATCAGATTGTGAAAATCTTCCATCAATGGGTTCATTTGGCTCGATTTGAGCAAGAGGTTGGCCGAATGAATGGCCTCTTTGCTGTTTTGTACAATGTCGCCAATTTCCGACGGGTTTTTTTCAAGTTGAGAGACGACATTTACGGTGTACACGCCCGCAGAAATCATCGCAACTGTCATCGTCAACAAACATATCGCGGATACGAGAGAACTTATCGTCCGTATCATTTCCTGCCAGGACACTGAGCGTTTTTCAGGCCACGTCATTAGCGTTTACAACCCGCGTTATATAGTATATAAATTCAAAGACAATGGTCGTTCAATGTTACTTGCGCTGTTCGTTGCTACGGTGGGACATGCTGCGTGGGACAACGTGTTGCACTGGATGATTGTGAATGACCCCGATACGTCCATTCTACACATGCACTGGCTACGCATGCTCTTCGTGTACGTGTTCATGTGGCTGGTGCCCTCCAACTCGCAAAAACGCACGGCACGAAGCACATGTTGGTGGTTTGCGTTTTCGATGTACGGGTGGACATTGCCCGCGATTGCGTACACCATATGCGTAATGCTCTCTGGATATCGCATTGCTGTGTCCTTTCAGCCCTTCATCCCGTTGTTCGTGGCTCTCCAGACAGGCGCACCGCTCGAGGGATATCGTTTGGTGGGTTTGAATTTCGCCATGTTGGGAACGTTGTCGGTATGGGTATGGTCGCCATGGTACCACAAAGACCCTGAACTGTGGAAAATATGGGTCTCCATTATATGTGCGCTCGTTCAAGTCGTGTCGTTGTCCAGGTGGTTCAGCATGTTGCCGGAGACGCCCATCGCATACATGAGACACGGTGTGGGATTGTCTTTGTGCACGATTTTTTTTGTCATGATTATATGGGCGCCCGAAAACATCGCCGCGGATTTTTTCACGCGTCCCGACAAATGGCTTGCCATCTTAATCGGTGCCGGCATCGTCGCAACGTGTAAGAATTGGGTGATTTCTTCGTTGTCGAGTACCATGCGCATCGACTCGGTGGCCATTTTCGAATGCCTGCACCCTATCGCCACACTGTGCTCCGACGTCATACTCCGCAAAGATATGTTTGAATACGAAGACATCATCACCATCACTTTGCTGGCCATTGGATGGATTTTATATCCCAAACGGAATATATAACGGTGGTATGTCTTGGGTAAATGTACGATAAACACGCAGTTTGGTGTCAGTGCACCCTTGTGTTCACCATCGTGCTGGCGGTGGCATCGTTTCTCAGTATACAGTCCATGACACTTGCAGTCGATGTGTACTGGAGTGTGTTGCTGATTCAATTTGCATTGGTGCGTTTCATACTTGCGGAACACGCGCCAGTCTTCGGCATTTCTACACTCACATGGTTTAAATTGCATCCCAATACAGTCGTATACACCGTGATTCTATCTTGGTCTGTCACGCGGTGGAACAATACGATGGCATTGGTACACATTCCACTGCTTGCGGGCGCCATTCTCTTCAAAAAATCAGACTTGGTTCTTCTGCTCGCGACCGTTGTACGAATGTGCACGTCCTGGGACGCGTGTTTGTGTGCCTTACTCGTTTTAATGGGGCTGCAAAGGCGACGCCCGTCCGTCAGAAACAAATCCATAGCAAGTTGGGAGCAAAAACGCCGATTCGCGCTCATGACGTCTGAAATTCTAGCGCAAAGCGTGGCGTTGTGGACATTACGCTGCGAGCATCGTTTTCCCCACGCTATGCGGTGGACGCCGGTATTTGCCGCGACACTCGGCGTTTTGATGGCCGTAGTGTGGTGTCACTTTAACGTGGCAAACACCTCCGTGTCGCACAATGCTATCATCGTGGAAAACGGCCACGGGATGGCAGCCTCATTGAAAGCAGCAAACGCGTGTCCAGGTTGTAGGAAAAATCTCACCGCATTGGACATGGAGTCATCTTTTTCGGACTCCACCGGCATTTGACCATGCACATATCGTCACGCGAGCGTTGGATATGTTTCACATACCGTTCACATGACCAAGACGCGTGCAAACCGCATTCCTGTAATGTTTTGTGGTTGGACACGCCGTCGCTTTGTACAATAGCTATCACGTCCTGTTCTGGAGTTAATTCGTGTATGTACACATGAATCATGTCATAGGACGCGCCCGTTTTAAGTCGTTCGCTTTTGTCGCCGTAACACGCCACCAGTTGTCCTAATGCTTTCCCGTCGACACACACACACGAACCCCAATTCTCGTAGGCGTATGTTGGCACGCGTATGGATTGTGTACCGTTGGGATAATTGCGCCGCGCCATTTTAGCAGATATAAACTCGGCGTTCTCCTGAAGTGGACGGCCGGACGGGTCGTACATCATGATAGGCGTTTTTGAACCGTCCGGCCCCGTCATGGAGTGTCTTCCAGCGTTCCATCTGTTGTAGCATACTTGTTGTGGCGTTGTCGAACACGTTCTCATGTATCGCTGGTACACGTCTTTGTCGTCCCAGTTGTGGGCCATCGAGCACTGCGTGACACTATTCGAATCTACGAGCAGAGCTTCCGAGTCGCCCACGTTGACGGTGATGACCCACCGCCTGTGTTTCCACTGATGAAACATCATTTGTACGTAGGTCGCACCCGAGCGCGTCTCGGGCGCGCGTACCAAATAGGCTTTGACAATGTCGCGCAGAGATGTCTCGACACGCCACGGTTCTGTAATGCAGCCAATCTCGTACTCGTCCAATGCGCGCGCCATCTCGACAGCCTGTATGGCCATGTCAGCGCCATTGGGCCCGTGACCGTCGGCGACGACGATGGATTTTGCAGTGGCCCCATATACATCCTGACCTGCCACGGCAAATCCAGGAGATAGGGGCAGTAGACGATACGAATCCGCGTGTTTCTCGTGACATATACCATATGCGTCTATATTGCGAGAGTATGCGCGCTCGGGGCCACAACTAAGCAACATGCGGTGATGCACGTGACCATTCGCTGAACCATCTTCTGACACATGATACGTGTCTTCAAACATGTTGAAATAAAAAAACATCATTTATATACACTATAACTATTTGCGTTTACGTTTGCGCTGAGCACGTCTCATCGTTTTCAATATACTTTTGCCTCTTTCAATGTATTCTTCTGGGTCTTCCGAGGTCTGGCATTCTTGCATAATAGTACACCCTACCTTGTAGCGCTTGAATCCACGTACAAGCCCCCACAGAGACACAGCAATGTTAGGATGTGCGCCGTGCTTTTTGGTCACTTGCTTGGTAATCTTTTTGGCAAGTCCAAAGTCAATCATCCAA
>Ga0209631_10002358_pt1 | contig 22699 bp, 16 predicted proteins | sample COG_08_FD_184752 | JGI IMG/M metagenome (GOLD analysis project Ga0209631, IMG submission 184752) | Pelagic Microbial community sample from North Sea - COGITO 998_met_08 (SPAdes) (version 2) | ecosystem: Environmental > Aquatic > Marine > Neritic zone/Coastal water | place: Helgoland, sampling... | reverse complement strand
ACTCCGGTAGCAACTTTTATGGTTACCTATCATGTTGGTTCGCGAAATGAGGCTATTGGATATACTGGATCTACTCACCTACTTGAACATCTTATGTTTAAAGGTTCCCGAAATTTTAATAAAGAAAAAGGGACAGCTATATGGGATGAATTGCAAAGTATTGGTGCTCAAATAAATGCGACAACTTGGAACGATCGTACCAATTATTTTGAAGTAGTTCCTAGTGAACATATTGAAAAAGCTATTTCAATTGAGGCCGATCGAATGAGGTTCTCTTTTTTGCGCGATGAGGATAGGCAGCCTGAAATGACAGTTGTGCGTAATGAATATGAAAGAGGTGAGAATAGCCCCTTCGACGTTTTAGATAAAAACATTTGGGCAACAGCTTATCAAGCACACCCCTACCATCATTCTACTATTGGCTGGAAATCTGATATTGAAAATGTTTCCACAGAAAGGTTAAAAGAGTTTTATGATGTTTACTATTGGCCAAATAATGCTACTGTAACCATTATAGGTGATTTTGAAAAAGAAAGCACATTGTCCTTGATTGATAAGTACTTCGGTGAGCACAAAAAAAGTAGCCATGAAATACCAGAAGTTTATACTGAAGAACCTAAACAGGAAGGTCCTAGAAGGTTGGTTGTAAAGCGATCTGGTCAATCCGGGATAACTGCTATAGCACACAAAACTCCACCTGGTTTGGATAATGATATGTACGCAATTCAAGTTTTGGGAAAAATACTATGTGATGGAAAATCTAGTAGACTTTATAAAAAAATTGTTGATAAAGGACTAGCCACATCTTTATTCATGTATGATTTTCCCTTTAAAGACAATGGACTGTTTATTACTTACGCATTCTTAACACCAGGAACTGATAATCAAAAAGTTGAAGATATTATTTTGAAAGAATACAGTGATATAATTAAGAATGGTGTTGATGAAAGTGAAATTATGCGTGCAGTTGCACAAATACGAGCTACAGTTGCATTTAGTAGGGATGGTTCATATGCAGTTGCAAGCGCATTAAATGAGGCTATAGCAATCGGAGATTGGCAGTTTTATACTACATTTCTTGAAAAGATTAAACTTGTTACTATTAATGACATTACGAGAGTTGCAGAAAAATATCTGGTTGAAGATCAAAGCACTGTCGGGTGGTTTATTCCGAAAATCATCGACAAATGAAATTTAAAGAATCTGTGATTACGAATGAACCCATTAAGGGTTTAACTACTTTTATTATTCCAACTAAAGTGCGTGATGTTGTAACTATTTCAGGTAGTATGTTAGGCGGAACACTCTTTTCAAACCCTAAAAATAATAAAATTTCGTCTCTTACCTCATCAATGCTTGACAAAGGGACTCAAAATAAAACTAAGCATGAAATAAGCGATAAGCTTGAGTCTTTAGGTGCAGAGATAAGCTTTATTTCATCAAGTAGACATATAAATTTTACAGCTCATTGTTTGAAATCTGATCTTGAATTAGTCATTTCTCTTATTGCTGAACAAATCAAAAACCCTGTTTTCCCAGATGAAGAGTTGAATTTATTAAAAAAGAGAATGATCGGTAATTTAGAAATATCAAAAGATGATACTAAAAAACAAGCTCTGATAGGTTTTTTAAGAGAAGTCTATCCTGAAAAGCACTATAATTATAGAAGTACGATTGAAGAATCAATAAAGGATATTAAAACGATATCACCAGACGACTTAAAGAAATTTCACAATACGGTTTATGGGCTCGGATCATTAAACATTGCAGTTGCTGGTGATATAAATAATGATTTTTTTATCAATAAAATTCAAAAATACTTTACAGACTGGAAATCACAAAATATTAAAAAGCTTTCAAAAAGTATGTCTGCTAATAAAAGAAATGAATCCATTAAAACTAAAAATATAAAAGATAAAACTAGTTCTGATATATATATAGGGCAATCAATAGACGTAAGTGAAGACAGTGAAGATTATCTAGGCTTGATGATGGGTATTTACATTTTAGGAGGCAATTTTTCAGCTAGACTAATGCAAACTGTTAGAGATGAACAAGGTTTAACATACGGTATTGGATCCACATTAGCAGGATGTGGATACGGTACATCCGGACATTGGTACACCTGGGGAACTTTTGCGCCTAATCTAATTGAAAAAGGAATTAACGCGACTATTAAAGAAATAAATAATTGGTACAACAGTGGAATAACTGAAAAAGAACTAATATCAAAAAAAACGACAATCAATGGTTCTTTTCAGGTGTCTTTAGACACAACAGGTGGATTAATCGATAAAATACTTACTAATGTTGAAAAAGATCGAAAAATATCCTATCTAGATAATTTTACAAATAAAATAAACAGCCTAGACTATAAAAAAATCAACAAGATAATACACAAATATATAAATCCTAAAAAATTTACCACTTCAATAGCTGGAAGTAAAGTTTGAGAGTAAAGCTTATATGTGCAACATCAATTGATGGTTATATAGCAAAACATTCAAGAGATAAAATAACTTGGACAAAAGATTTAGCTCTATTTAAAAAGCAAACAATGAATAAAGTGGTAATTATGGGTTCAAATACCTTCAACTCTCTTGAAGGCGAATTGAAAGGAAGAAATGTTATAGTTTTAACTAGAACAGATTCACCAGAAAAAATAATCAATAAATTAGCGAAAAAAGAAAAAGAATGTTTTATAGCAGGGGGTGGACGAACGAACTCACGTTTTGCTAAATATATAACAGACCTATATTTAACACCACATCCAATAGTACTTGGAAAAGGGATTCGCTTATTTTTTAAGGAAACAGTTGAATCAGAAACTATGCTTGTAAAAACAATACCAATACCAAATTGTACAGATTTATTTCAATATCAATTTAAAATTAAATAATTCGGAATTCGGAATAAATTGTAATGTGCAAAGTAATATCCTGGAATATCGTATTTAGTAATTTATTTATCAGAATAATGAATTCCATAATTAGTTTAAATAAAATAAAATAAAATCATTTTTTAAATAAATATTTAGTAAAAATAGTTATTGAACAGGTTGCAATAAGAACTTGAAACGTATCGAACGTTGACATAATATTTTTTTTCAATTTCAACTTATACTGAAATTTTCTTGCCTAGAAAACAAATTACAGATAATATAAAATATATTTGATTTTATATTTAACTACGCATCTTTAGCTAATAATTAGCATTTAATTCATATATTAATTTTTTATCGTATAATATTTTGTGGTTTCCCCCTCTTAAATATTGCTATACATAAATTAATAGTATTAATAATTATTCTTTTGAACTAAAAGATCATTGTTATTTCTCACATTAAAATTGTTGATAGACCTATTTAGTATGTTAATTATTAACTTTAGTTTGATAGAAAACCTGCCAACAAACATTAATACCAAAAATATATTTTTTATATATGTTTAGTTCAAATATTTAAAATTATTGGGAGGAATTAATGAAATGAGTAAAAAAGCTATTATTGATACGAATTTTAAGATTTTACTATAAAAAAAACTAGAATTAGTAATATTATGTATAATTAATATCTATAGGATTATTTAATAATGCGAAATTTACTTAGAGCGCTTTGCTTTCACTATTGCTGCTTTAATTTTTCCTCTGATGACTTTATTTTCTAAGTTATTAATTTCATCCATCTTCCCATCTGCACCATCTGCAACAAGTCTATTAATTAAATCATCCTCTGATTCTCCTTTTTCAATAGATTCTTTATCTATTGGAAGTTTTGCTTTAGATTTTTTTTCATCATTACCTTGAGGGGCAGATCCTTGTTCAGGCATTGGCGGTCTTTCCGCAGTCCCTTTATTAATTTTCATAATTAAAGATTTTGATTTAGCTCTTAATACCTTATCTGTTAATTCGTTTAATGGTCCATCGTCTCCATCTAGTGCTTTATTTACTACAGATGCTATTATATCGTCTTTGGATAATGGTGGTACACTTTGAGTGTTAGTTGAAGTGGAACTATCACCTTGAGGGGCAGATCCTTGTTCAGGCATTGGCGGTCTTTCCGCAGTCCCTTTATTAATTTTCATAATTAAGGCTTTTGCTTTACCCCTAGAGTAAACGTCGGATGTTGACTTAATAATATCGGAATCTCCATCAAGAGTTTTATTAACAAGATATGCAGCCATTAAATTTCTGTCTTCAAATAGATTGCTAGAACTATCTACAGAAACAGTGGCTTTGTCATCCTCTTTACTTGTAGATAAATCAACTTCAGGTATGTGATAACCTAGATTATCAAGCGTTTTAGATTTTTTTGAATCAAAACCCCAAACACTTAAAAATGAAAAAGGTCCGTAGCTTTTTCTAGTAAGAGATAAAGTAGTTCCTTCTGAATGTGACTCCAAATCAAATGTTACAAACTCCTTATGTAGTGGATTGAATTGTAGTACCATTTCAAGCTTTTTATTTGGCACAGCAGAAGCGATCATGCCTTTTCCAGGAGGAAACAATCCTTTATTTTTAATGCTGAGCAATGAACCTGGTGCAAAATTATACTGGTCAAAAGAATATTTATGGACATACCTATCTGTATTTACAATAGGAAGAATGCGTAAAATGCCAGGAAACCAGTAATTGTAACTTGAAAGATTTGAGACAGCTTGCCAGACAGTATCAATAGATGCTGAGTAATTATGACGAACAAAAGTTTCAGATTCAAACGGCGAAAGGTACGTTGAAACCTCACTGGTAGTTGATTGATCTTTGGCTGTATCTAAAACAAACAAAAATGTAACAACAAAAAAAGCGATCATAGATATAATTAAAACCATTTATAAAACTCCACTTAGAGTTAGTAAATTTAATATTATATCAAATAATAACGAAGATATAGATTAGAGGAATTATGAAATCAATAAATACACAAGAATTAAAAGAATTATTTGAAGATAAAATAAATTTTACTCTACTAGATGTTAGGGAAAAAGAAGAATTGGATATGGCTAAGATTAATCCTCATACACATATACCGATGGGTGAAATTACAGAAAGATTAAGTGAATTAAATAAGGATATGCCAATTGTAGTTATGTGCCACAGTGGAGTAAGATCTGCAAGAGTATGTAATTATTTAACAGATCATGGATATAATGTTAAAAACTTAATGGGAGGGATTAACTCGTGGTCTATAGATATTGACCCAACAGTTCCACAGTACTAGTGTTTAAAACAACGAACATCTGTAAATAGCATCGATATACCGTGCTCATTACACGCGTCAATTACTTCATTATCTCTTAGAGAACCACCTGGTTGTACTACAGTTTTAATACTAGTTTCTGCTAGTTTATCAAGACTATCCCTAAAGGGGAAAAATGCATCAGAAAATAATACCGCGTTTTCAACATCACCCTTTAATTTATTTATTGCAATATCAACAGAATCAACTCGGCTAACCTGACCAGCTCCAATAGCAAGAGTAGTACAATCTTTAGCTACTAAAATTGCATTAGATTTAACATATTTTAATACAGACCATCCAAATGATATAGTTTTGTATAAACTATCATTAACAGTTTTTGTAGTAACACATTGCAATAGATTAGGGTTAATAACAATATTATCCTCTTCCTGAACCAACAAACCACCATGAATATTTCTAACTGAAATTGAAGATTTAAAATTATTAATATCATTGAGCTGAATAACTCTAAGATTTTTTTTAGAGCTTAAAATATTAAGAGAGTCTTCATCGAAAGATGGAGCAATTATTATTTCAATAAAAAAATCTTTTAAATAATTTGCGACGTTTTGAGAGCACTCTCTATTTAGTGCTACGATACCACCAAACGCAGAAAGCTTATCAGCCTCAATAGCCATCTTAAAAGCACTTTCTATATTATTACTAATTGCAGCACCACAAGGATTAGCATGTTTAATTACAACACATGCTGGATCATTAAATTCTGTAATACAAGACACCGCAGCATCTGCATCCATAATATTGTTATATGATAACTCTTTTCCTTGGTGAATATGAGAATCTAATATTCCAAGTGTTGATGAATTATCAATGTAAACTGATGATTTTTGTTGTGGATTTTCACCATAACGCAAGTCTTGATACTTTGTGTAGGATAAATTGAGTTTATTCGGCAAGATATCTTCAGAAAGGTATTTATCAATAGTAGATTCATATTGGGCTGTTAGTGAAAATGCCTTTTTGGACATCTTAGTTCTAAATTCGTACGATAAACTACCATCGTTATTTATTTGATCAGATAATATGGAGTAATCACTTGGATCAACAACTACACAGGTCCATCCTACATTTTTTGCAGAAGATCTAATCATTGTAGGACCACCTATATCAATATTTTCTAATGCAGTTTCTAGTGTACAGTTTTTTTGTAAAATAGTTTCTGCAAATGGATACAAATTGCAAACCACAAGGTCAATCATCTTAATACTATTATTTTTGATTTCGGAATTATGAATATCGCGTAAACCTAGTATGCCCCCAGCAATTTTTGGATTAAGTGTTTTTACTCTACCATTCATGATTTCTGGAAAACCAGTAAATTCATCAAGATCTGTTACTGGAACATTATATTTTTTTAAGAATTCTGAAGTACCACCGGTTGAGATTATTTCACATTTGTTTTCAATCAAACAATTAGCCAGCTTTTCAATATTTGTTTTATCATAAACTGAAATCAGAGCTCTCTTAACTTTTATTGGATTGTTATTAATTTTTACATTGTTAAGCATAGTTTTTTTTCTCGATAAGATGAAGGGCCTCTATGAAGGCTTGACCTTCAAGTAGTTGTACTCTATGTTTTAATGATTCAACAGTATCATTAGGCTGAACTTTGCATTTTTTTTGAACTAATACTGGTCCGGAATCGACGTCAGCTGTTACATAGTGAATTGTACAGCCAGTTTCGTTATCATTATTTTTTAGAACTTCTTTGTGTACATTATTATTTATACCACCTGCATACTTAGGTAATAATGATGGATGTACGTTTAATATTTTATTGTTCCAATCATCGCAAAAAGATTTAGAAAGAATTCTCATAAACCCTATTAGTAAAATGACATCAACATCATTATTTTTAAATCTTTGCGTAAGAATGTTTCCGTACTTTTCTCTACTGATAGAATTATCAGATATAAATTCTTTTTTAATATTGTTATTTTCAGCTCGTTTCAATAGTAAGGCATTTTCTTTATTGGATACCACCAAATTAATCTTAGCATTAAGTGTTCCTTTTTGAATGGCGGTAATAATTGCTTCTAAATCAGTACCTTTAGTAGAACCAAGAATTCCCAATCTTAACATCGCAACTCTTTCATGTGAGCAATTTTTTTATTTATAATTTTTTCTGTTCCAATATCTGATCTATGGAAGAGAGGACCTTCTACACTTGATATATTTTTTTCCGCTTTTTTTTCCGCATCAAAGATTGAATCTTCAATTGATATCGATGCGAGAGTACGACTACCAGTCTCTATTAGTGTATCGTTTAGTAAATCGACAGATGCAAAATAAATATTATCCATATTTAGAACAGCGTCTATATTTATTGGCTCATTTTTAATAGGGTTATCGGGGTATCCATTAGGAACAGCATATTTACACACCGTTGCCTTATTATAAAACTCTACTTTACAACTATCAAGCTTACCAAGTATTATGCTTTCACATATATCTATAAGGTCAGTTTTTAGTATTGAGAGAACATTTATAGCTTCAGGATCACCAAACCGTGCATTATACTCAATCAATTTAACACCATCATTAACCGCCATAAACCCACCATACAATATTCCCTTGTAATCTAAACCCGTTTTTGTTTTAAGCGCTTTTAGCGTTAGTGCATTAATTTTTTTTGCATTTTCTATATCAGAATTTTTTAAAAACGGTAAAGAGTGATTTGAGTCGGAGTATGTTCCCATCCCACCCGTATTAGGGCCTACGTCACCATCAAAAGCTCGTTTATGATCTTGAACAACTGGCATATGCTTTATATTTGATCCATCGCAGAAACTCATCAAAGAAAATTCTTCCCCAATAAATTTTTCTTCAATTAAAAAACTACCCCCTTTGTTAATTATGCTTTCACAAAAGGATAATCCATCTGCTATAGTGTTTATCTGTTCTCCAAATATCTTAACACCTTTGCCGCCTGCAAGTCCATCATACTTAATTACGAAATTATTTTCAAGCTCAATAAAGTAGTCTTTTACTCCTGATATAGTTGAAAAAGAACGATATTTAGGTGCTCCCGGTATATTGAATTCTTTTTGAAGGTTTCTAGTAAAAGTCTTTGAGGATTCAATCATAGCTAGTTCTTTTCTAGGTCCTATTACATTAATATTTGAATCCAACAATGCATCAGCAATACCAGCTTCAAGTGGATTTTCTGGACCTACTATGACAAATTGTATTTCATTTTTTTTAGCATAACTAACAACAAAATTTGCATCATTATAATCACCTACAGTATAATTTTCACACAACTTAACGATACCCGGATTAATGCTGCTGCCGATACAAAAGAGTTTTTTATTATAATCGGATTGAAATAGAGATTTACAAATTGCATGCTCTCTTGCACCCGAACCCAAAAGCATAATCTTATACATCATTAAAAAGTAGACTACCCAATTCTTTTGGAATCATCTCGGCTATTTTCTAATGACTCTAGATATTTTTGCGAAATATCTCCAGTACAATAATTACCCGAGAATACTGAATCTTCAAATTTATCAATTTCTGGATTTCCTGCATGAGCAGATCGCTTCAAATCTTTTAAGCTCTGATAAATAAGTTCATCTGCACCAATATATTTTTGAATTTCATTTATAGATTTATCATGTGCTACAAGTTCTTTGGTGGCAGGCATATCTATACCATAAACATTTTGGAATCTTACCGGCGGTGAAGCAGAAGCAAAGAATACCTTTTTTGCCCCACATTTTCTTACCATTTGAATAATTTTTTTTGAGGTATGGCCTCGGACAATAGAGTCATCAACTAATAAAACATTTTTACCTTTAAATTCAATTTCAATTGGATTAAGCTTTTGTGCTACAGACTTTTTTCTTGCTGTTTGACCTGGCATAATGAAGGTTCTCCCGATATACCTGTTCTTCATAAAACCTTCGCGGTATTTTGCACCAACTTTATGGGCAACTTGCATAGCAGAAGTTCTGCTTGTGTCAGGAATAGGAATCACAACATCAATTTTTAAAGATTTATATTCATTGAGAATTTTTTCTCCCAAATAATCTCCCATTCTAAGCCTAGACTTATGTACAGAAATTGAATCAATAGTTGAATCAGGTCTAGAAAAATAAACGTATTCGAATAAACAAGGTGAGTGGTCTATGTTTTTAACGATTTGTTTTTTTGATAGCTCACCATTTTCGTCAACTATTATTGCCTGACCAGGATTAACATCTTGTAAGTATTTATATCCAAGAGCTGTTAGCGCGCTACTTTCAGAAGCAAACATATAGTCTTTGTTGTTTTTACCAAGAACAATTGGACGTATTCCATGCTTATCACGAAATGCTACAATACCAATTCCAGCTATTATCATAACTACGGAAAACCCACCAGAAATAGATGTGTAAACATTTTCTAGCGCTTTGAAGACATGAGTTTTACTAAGCTTTCTAAATTTTATTTTAGATAGCTCATAGGCAACAAGATTCAATAATACCTCTGAATCTGAATCCGTATTAAATTGGCAAAAGTGTGTTTTGAGAAGTTTTGATTTAATCTTGTCACTATTTATTAAAGTACCATTATGGGCAAGCGTTATACTTATTGGGTTAGCTGTATAAAATGGTTGAGATTCAATGACATCATCACAGCCCGCAGTTGGGTATCGCACGTGTCCAATACCAATATTCCCATTTAGCTTAATAAGATTATCTTTTTTGAAGACTTCGCTAACTAATCCTAAATCTTTATGCATAAACATTTTAGATCTATTCCAAGTTGTGATACCAGATGCATCTTGTCCTCGGTGTTGGACCTGAATTAATCCATCATATATATCAGCAGATACATCTTTCCCATTTGACTTATAAATACCAATGATTCCACACATTTATTTTAATCTCGATACTTTTGAAGCCAATCCAAGATAGTTATGCGGAGTTAATGATAGAAGATTTTGTTTTTCCGGTTCAGGTATATCAAGACCTTCAATAAATATATGTAAGGTTTTTTTGTTAATATTGTGGCCCCTGGTTAACTCCTTGAGTTTTTCATACGCATCTTCTTCACCATTTTTCCTTAACACAGTTTGAATAGCTTCAGCAATGACCTCCCAATGATTATCTAGTTCAATTTTCATCTGAGTATTGTTGATATTTATTCTTTTTAACCCTTTAGAAATATTTTTGATTGCTAATAGTGAATGACCCATTGCAACACCTTGATTTCGCAATACAGTAGAATCACTAAGGTCTCTTTGCATTCTTGAAATAGGAAGTTTATTTGCAAGGTGATTTAAAAGTGCATTTGAAATTCCTAAATTTCCTTCAGCATTTTCAAATTGAATTGGGTTAATTTTATGAGGCATTGCAGATGAACCCACTTCATTTTTTATTTTTTTCTGACCTATAATTCCACGAGATATATAGTACCAGAAATCTCTACTAAGATCAATAAGGATAGAGTTAATACGGATGATTTGATGATAACTTTCTATTATTGAATCATGTGGCTCAATTTGCGTTGTTACTAAATTAGGTTCGAGTTCTAATGATTTGATAAAGTTTTTTGCAAACATCAACCAATTTACTTTGGGGTATGAGACAACATGCGTAGACCATGTACCAGTTGCACCACCAAATTTACCTAAAAATTTATGCTTTCTAATAGAGCTTAGTTGTCTTTCGATTCTTTTTATAAACACATTAATCTCTTTACCAAAAGTAGTTGGGGTTGCAGATTGACCATGTGTCATTGAAAGCATAGCTGAATTACTATATTTTTTCGATAGTAATTTTAACTCTTTAAGTAATTTACTTAGTTGCGGTATGTATATTTTGTTTAGCCCATCTTTCCACATCAAAGAATAAGAAAGGTTATTTACATCTTCAGATGTGAGCGCAAAATGAACCCAAGGGTGGATTTTTATATCCGTTTTACCTCTAATATAGTACTCAATTGCTTTTACATCGTGATTAGTTTGCCGTTCAATTCTTTTAATTTTATTTGCTGAACTACTATTAAAGTTCAAATAAATTTTTTGATAGTCTAGTTGCTGTTTTTTTGTGAATTTCGATAGACCACCAAAAGACTTTTCTTTAGAAAGCGCAATTAGATATTCGATTTCAATCATTAATCGATAGCGCATTAACCCTTGTTCGCTAAAATATGGTAGAAGTTCTTCTACATATTCTGAATATCGACCGTCAAGAGGTGAAATTGAATTTTTCACGCTTTATTTTATTCTTTACTTTTCAATCATACACCAAAAATTCGCTTTACAGCTAGGGCGCAGTTACCTGGATCTATAACGGTTAAAACTGGAGTGTTGCTAGGCATTTGCAGTGTAGAATGAATGTTAACTAGCATATCAGCTTTATCTGAGAACGGAGGACAACCCAATGTTGGGAATTCTGAATTGGCTGCTACAAAACCAGAAAGAGCATTTGATCTTCCAGCGATAGTAATGTAAACCAAGTCTTTCTCTTCTTTATTATTATTTAATATTTCTAATACTTTTAGTGGTTGTTTATGTGCAGAGGCTGCGTGTTGTTCCCACGAAATTCCAAATTCATCTAATTTGTCAGTTATATTTTTTGCGTGAGGCTCGTCAAAAGTTGAGCCCATAATTAAAACGGCTTTCATATTAATTCCTCTAAGTTGCGATTAATCCTTTTATTGATTGGTGTATTACCAGCTGGGAATGGAAAATCGTTACCTGTTATAGTTTCGTATAAATAAATGTAGCGTTTTGAAAGTTCTACAACTAGCTCTTCAGGAGCATCTGGCAGCACTTTATCATTATAAGGATCACAGTTATCAACAAACCATAACCTTAAAAACTCTTTGTCAATGTTTTGAGGTTCATTTCCATTTTTTATTCTATCCTGATATGTCTCAGCTAGCCAATATCTACTAGAATCAGGTGTATGAATCTCATCAATTAGAAGAATATTACCATCAACGTCTTTACCCATCTCATATTTTGTGTCAACTAATATTAATCCATTTTTGAGCGCTGTTTTTTGTCCAAACTCAAATAATTCCATAGCTTTTTTACTGCAATAATCCCAATCCGATTGTGACATCCAACCTTCACTTATAATTTCGTTTGGAGCAATTGGTCTATCATGATCCTTCTCTTTTGTTGTAGGCGTCATCATATTTTTAATTAGCTTTTGGTTTTTTTTAAGCCCTTCCGGTAAGTGATTACCACAGTATTCTCTATCCCCATTATTATATACTGTCCAAAGAGAAGTGCTTGTACTGCCGGTGATAAAACCCCTTACAACAAACTCAATGGGAAAGACTTCGCATTTTTTTGCTAAAGTAACATTTTGATCAGGAATATCAATCACTTGGTTTTGAATAATATCGCGCGTTTTCTCAAACCACCACGCACTAGTTAAATTCAAAACTTGGCCTTTAAAAGGGATTGAAGCAAGCACTCTATCAAATGCGCTTTGACGATCAGTTGTAATTAAAGCTAGTTTATTACCTATATCATACTGATCTCTAACTTTTCCGGTTTTTTTTATGCCGGCTTTAAATTCTGTGTTTGTTAAGGTATTATTAATCGATTTTTTTATCGATTCTGTGTATTTATTAGTTGATTCTATAGTATTCATAGCTGTTTGGATTATAAAAAATGTTAGTTGTTAAAATTGATTCTATTTCATTCTCTAAATTACTGCTTTTATAATTTACATTCCATACTACTCCGCGTTTTATGTAAGAAATTTCATTTAAATTAAAACGCTGAGTAAGAGATTCATATTTTGCTCTTCCAAAAACATCATCTTTTTGTCTAACAAGCATTGAAAAATCATGCTTTTTATTATCACTAAGAATAAACTCTTTATTCGAATTGAAAAGTTCTCCTGAATTTTTAATTTCTTTTATTACTCTTTCAGGATCAATTTGAATATTTATTTCCCAATGAACACATTTACTAACATTAACATCGTATCCTCTTCTGGTCAAAGCGCTGTTAACAGACCTTGCTTCATTATCTGTTATTATTAAACCAATCATCCATTCAATTGAATTATTATGAAGAGCAAATGTTTGACTGTTTATCTTATTAGGAATATAATTTAAAGATCGAGTTTCAGTTGGGCATTGTTCGTCAATAAAATTTTTCATTGATGCAAAAATTTTATCTCCATTTTTAGTACGCTCGGGATGAGGCATCATAGCCATTATATTCCCTTTTTCATTACACACAGCTGCAATATTATTTTGCGATCCATTAGGGTTGGTAGGAAATTCCTCTTTTATAGCTCCACTTTCATCTGAATATTGAAATGTTATTTGTTCGTTTTCTTTTAAACGGTTTAATAAGTTGTCAGACATAACAAACCGACCTTCTCCATGTGCAAATGGAATATTAATTATACTGTTAGCGCTAAATTTTCGTGTAAATGCGCAGCGATTTGGGCTTGCAATCATTTTGAGGTTTGACCATGCATTGTAGTATCCGACACCAACCACTTTTCCGTTGACAATACGCTTGTTGTCTGTAAGTGCGATTCCAGAAATATTATCCCTCAAACCTGGAACAAGGCCGCTCTCAACTAATATTTGCGCTCCATTACAAATTCCCAGAACCGGCTTACCTTTATTTGATTCAATTCCTATCTGATGTATTATTGGATCTAATGCTGCGATTATTCCAGCGCGTGATCGATCTTCATATGAAAATCCACCAACAATTATATAGCCATCCATTTTTTTTAAAAGATCGTTTGAGCAATTCCAAAGGACCTCAATAGGATTCATCCCGGAACGCCTACATGCCATAAAAGTTTCTCTTTCAGTATTTGAGCCAGGGAATTGGACTATACCTATTTTATGCAATTATAACTTCTCTATTCCCAGATACAACGTTTCCAATTTTAAATGCTTTTGATAGTGTTGATACTTTTTTTATAACACGATCTTCTAATTTTGTATCAACAATTAAGATCATGCCTACACCCATATTAAATGCTCTGAACATTTCACTATCATCAATAGATCCAATTGATTGCATTATTTTAAAAACAGGTAAGATTGGCCACGAGTCAAGATCAATTTTTGCTGTGCATGTATTAGGTAGGATTCGAGGTATGTTTTCAATGAGACCACCACCAGTTATATGGGCTATTCCTTTTATTTCAATATTACTGTTAATCAGACTTTGTATATGATTTGTATAATTTACGTGTGGCTCAAGCAATGTTAATCCTACCGATTTTTCAAGATCTGGGATTTCATCATCAATATTATGTTTTCCAATTTCAAAAAATAATTTACGTGCCAAAGAATATCCATTTGTGTGAAGACCGCTAGATTGAATTCCAATAATACTATCGCCATTTTTTATTTTGCTTCCATCAATGATACTTTTTTTATCAACAACACCTGTAATAACTCCAACTAAATCATGTTCACCTGGTAAATAGGTATCTGGCATCTCTGCAGTTTCACCACCCACCAAAGAAACACCGGTCTCTTTACAAGCATAAACCATACCAGAAACTATTTGATCAACAACATCTGGATCTAGCTTATCGTTTGCTATATAATCTAAAAACGTCAATGGTTTTGCACCCATTACCAAAATATCATTTGCTGCCGCACTTAATAAATCAATCCCAATGGTATCATACTTTTTCATTTTTCTTGCAATAATAGTTTTGGTTCCAACACCATCAATGCTTTGTACCATTATAGGTTCACTATATTTTGCTAAAATCTTCTTTAGATTGTACAAAGAACCAAATCCACCTATACCCGTAAGGACATCGCTTGAAAATGTAGAGCGGACTTTATTTTTTATTTTATTGACAGCTTGATTTCCAGCATCAATATCAACTCCTGCAGATTTATAATTTATTTTTTTCAAAATGATAATCTCATAACTTTAATCTAAGACCGCTTTCCCAGGCTTTTTTAGCCCTTTTCAAGTCAACGTTTAAAAAATCATTTATATACAAACTATCACCACCAGTTTTTCCAATAGTAAATAATTCAATATTGAATTTTGAAAAATTATTAATTACAGTTTCTAAATTAGAATCATTTATCTCCATAATAAATCCCCCTGTTTCAGAAAACAAGATTTCATCAGATCTTAAGTTTTCATTAAAGCTAACTTTAAAACCAATATTATTTTCAAAAGACATTTCTGATAGAGCAACTGCTAAGCCACCATCGGAGATATCGTGACATGAAAGTAGCAGCCGTTCATTTATGCAGTCTGTAAGTGCATAAATTTGATTCTTTACTTCTTCAAAATCTGGCTTAGGTAATTCATTGTCATATTTATTTTTCATATGATAATAAGCAGATCCACCCATCTCGCTTTTACGTTTTCCTACCATAACTAGATTTGAATCAGAAAGCTTAAACGACAACCCAATAGCGTTTTCAACATTATCTAATTTTCCTAAGCAGCTAACAATAGGGCTTGGTGGAATCGAACCATTTTTTGATTCATTATAAAAGCTGACATTTCCAGCTATTATAGGTGTTGCATGATTAGTACTTCCCTTAAGAGTTATGGCACTACAAGCGTCTGATATTCCTCGTACACTTTCAACAAATTCCCACATTTGATTTTCTTTTTCAGGGTTACCAAAACATAAGCAGTCTGTTAGCGCGTGAGGTGTTGCTCCAACCGCTGCAACATTTCTCATTGACTCTACAACAGCATTTGCTCCTGCCCAATATGGATCAATAGATCCATACATAGGATTATGATCGGTAGACAAAGCTATACCGGTTAACCTAATTTCAGCAGGATAGTCTTCAGAATTAAATGGAGCCATAATCCCGCTGTCTGCTTGACCTGCTTCAGAAATAACTCTCCCCTGAACTTGTTTGTCGTATTTATCAAATACAGGCCTTCTACTTGCTATATTTTCATGCGATAGAAGATCTATTAAAACATCATTATAGTTATTTAATTCTTTAGGTCTTGAGATCTCAATTTTTTTATCTGAAGAATTAAATGGTCTTTCATAAAGAAACCCTTTTGTTACTTGACTTGCCTTAGCATCAACAATTTTTTCTCCTTCATAGTGAACAATATATTGCCCGTCAGATCTTATTTTTCCAATTACTGATGCCATAGCGCCATCGCTTACCTCGGGTAGATTATATTTTATATTATAATGGTCTACTATTTTTTTAGTCATTTCAGGTGGACAGACCCACATAAATCGTTCTTGGGTTTCACTGCAAAGATAAACCGATGAATGTAAACCATCCATGCCTGTATGAACTTTATCAAGCCATACTTCAGAACCATATCCCGAAGTTTCAGCAAGTTCAACACTTGCACATGCTACTCCGCCAGCTCCTAAGTCTTTAAAGCCTACCTTATTGATCGCTCCCATTTTTTTAATTTCTTCAAATAATGCATATGATGACTTTAACAAATGTCTTTCTAAAAAAGCGTTTGGCTCTTGTACAGCCCCTTTGTTTTGGTCTTTTTTATCTTCTTCTAATTCTAGAGATGCAAAGCTTGCACCCCCAAAACCACTATTATCTGTAGGTTTACCAATCAGAATTAAATCATACCCATCTGCATTTTTGGGAGCGTAGGAATGAATAATATGATCTTCTCTTACTATCCCTAAAGTTACTAGAGTAACTAGGCAGTTCTCATTATATCCTTCATGATAATATATATCTCCACCAATGTTTGGTATTCCTAGTGGATTGCCATATCCAGCAACACCGGCAACAACCCCATCATGTATCCATTTTGTTTTATTATTTATAATTTCACCAAATCGAAAAGAATCAGTGCAGGCAATAACCTCAGCACCCATACACATAACATCACGAACATTTCCACCAACACCGGTAGCTGCGCCTTCAAATGGCACTATTTGTGATGGGTGATTATGACTTTCATGGCTCATTACAATGCACCACCGTTTGCCTTGATTATCAGTAGTAATTGCAACAACACCGGCATCCTCTTTAGCTCCAAGCACAACATCGGGACCTTCGGTTATAAATTTACCTAAATGCGAGCGGCTGCTTTTGTAACTACAATGCTCAGAACCTTGAATCGAAAACAATACTAATTCCGCAAGAGTCGGAGCGCGCCCAAGCATTTCATTTTGTATTTTAACTGCTTCTTCCGGAGTAAGTGGTATGTTGATTTCCGCTAATTTTTCTTTGATACTGTTAGTATCTAAATCTTTAAAATCGATTATTTCTTTAGTAAGACTCATAATTAGAATACTATTGAATTATCATCTAATATTAAAAACTAACGAATGATAGTTTCATGGCGTTGCGGGCCCACAGATAAAATTGTGACCTTACAGTCTATACGCTCTTCAATAAAGGAAATATAGTCTTTAATTTCAATTGGAAGTTGGTCAAAACCTTTATCCCAGATATTATCTGGAATGTCACCCCACCCTTTTAATTTATCATAAATAGGGTTTGCGTTTCTATAGTCCGTTAGGCTTGCAGGCATTTCAAAAACATCACGATTACCAATTTTATAAGCATTACAAACGAGAATCTCGTCTATATTATTTAGAACGTCGAGTTTTGTGAGTGCAATTTCTGTTAGCCCATTTACACGAACTGCCTGTCTTACTTGTACTAAATCTAGCCATCCAATACGCCTTGGTCTTCCGGTTGTTGTTCCGTATTCACCTCCGTTTTCACGTATTAAGTCACCTGTATCGTTTTGTAGTTCAGTAGGTAGCGGGCTTTCGCCAACCCTACTAAGGTAGGCTTTAACCACTCCGATTACCCTATCAATGGTTTTAAAACTCACACCTGTTCCGATTGAAACATGACCGGCAGCGGTATTTGAAGAAGTTGTATATGGATAAATACCGTGATCTACATCTAAGCTCATTCCTTGAGCGCCTTCAAATAAAATATTCTTTCCATTTTTATAAGCATTAAATAGCTCCACAGAAACATCTGATATGTAGGGTTTTAAAATTTTGCCGTATTCAATGTAAGTATTATATATTTCTTCTTTAGTGTAGTTTAATATTTTGCCTAATGCATTTTCAATTAATCCTTTATTAAAGTTAAAGCCTTTATCTAGTTTTTCATTAAAAACACTGGGCTCAAGCAAATCAATCATTCTGATACCGTTTCTATACATTTTATCTGCATAAACTGGAGCAATTCCACGATTAGTACTACCCGCTGCTAAATCTTTTTGATGATCTGAAAGTGCGCCGTCTAAGGCAATATGATAGGGCATGATGACATGTGCTCTATCGCTTACCATCAGCTTAGGATTGATTCCCTTTTCTTTAAGGTATTTAATTTCATCTATTAATGCTTTTGGGTCAACAACAACACCATTACCAATAACACTTAGTGGTTCTCCATAAATTACCCCTGAAGGAATAAGGTGGAGTTTGAATGTTTTTCCGTCAACTATTACAGTGTGTCCTGCGTTATTACCGCCATGAAAACGTACGACGTAGTCAGATTGACCGGCAAAGAAATCAGTTATTTTGCCTTTGCCCTCATCTCCCCATTGGGCACCAACGATAGTAGTTATTTTGGATAGGGCGGAGATCATGTAAGGTTTTGCTGGCTGGCCTCTAATATGCGGAAATAAAACATCAAATAAATTTATATTTGTTGTACTAAATCTTACATTTAATTCGTGTAACTATAAAGAGTGAATTTCACTTTTTTAATATTTTTGAAAGATAAACAGCATTGCCGCCCTTAAACCCATTATAGATTTTTGAATTTTTTACCCCAGCAAAATCTGTAAATGCCTTTTGCAAAAACATAGGAACGTGATTAGTTATCATTGCCATTTTTGCATCATGAATTTCATCAAGTGCATCTATGACTTCAGTAGTAATGACATCATTTTTAATACAAGTAAAACCTGATTTTTTAAATGCAATTTCTGTTTCTTCAACCATATTTTTTGCTCTAAGATCTGCCCAGCCAAAATATCCCCCAGGTTTAATTACTCTATATACTTCATCTAAAAATCTTTCCATATTGCCATAACAATGTGATGATTCAATATTCAGGACTGCACCAAAAGTACTATCTTCAAATGGCAAGTTATCCGCGTTACCTAATTTAAAAACTAATCGATCGACTGAGCTATGGAGTTTATTTGAAAGCTTAATAGCTGATTTTGAGTAATCAATTCCAGTGACGGATTTTGGATGATGGTACCTTGAAATAAATGATGCGCCACCACCTCTTCCAGAACCCACCTCTAAAATTGCCTGATCTTTTATGGGCAACTGGGATGTAATGTGATGATAAAGTTGAATGAACATTCTATCACTTTCATCGCCTGGTTCAAGATTTAAAATACTTTGATTTTTAAATCCATAATTCATAAATGTCCAACCACTGTCATGTGCTCGCTTACCAAGCCTTTGGTACCACCAGCGCCACATTCCTCTTTGGAAAGCTGGGGAAACACGAACAAGAAATATAAATATTCTAGCTATCATTATTTATAAAATCAAAAAGGGTTTGTTAATACCAATCTGTAATATCTTTCAGGATTTTGTTTATTTTTCCATCCTTCAATTTCTTGGGCTTCACCACCCGCAAGTATTAAAGGCCCAATAGCAATGCGAATTTCATAACCAGCAGTAACTACCATTTTCTTTTTTTCTGCGTTTGAAAACCAGGCATTGCCAAAATCTGATACTAAATTTAATGATATTGGCCCTGCTGCCTGTCTTAGTTCAGCTGATCCAAATAATAGCTTATCACCTAATCGGTAACCAGACCATCCGCGAGGATTATGATTTTCAGGCACAAACCTACTTGGTGCTATACCTTGAAGATAGATTGGTATATCATCAGTAAGTCCAACATATTCTTGAGCAGGCGGTTTGCCAGAAACCGCCATTGTTTTTAACCGAAAGTATGAAACCAAAGACCCGCTTTTGTTTACAGGTATATTAGCAAAAAAGTCGCCCTCTAGTCTTGTAAAGTTAAAGTCTCCAAATAAGTCTTTATTGGCATAATCAACTAAGCCACTTATTCCAAACCCGTCCTTTGGGGCAATCGTATTTATTTTATGAGGTCTACGATTTAACCACTGATATCCAATAGTAAGAAATCCATCATTCCCTGATTCAGGTATTGGAAGATCAACAAAGCTAGATTTATCAAGCGGTATTAACTCACCTGTCTCTTTATCTGTTTCTTTACCAACGGTTACATTATGATTTACAATTGTAGCTCCGGCATAAAATAAATGATTGGATGAAGGGTACTCTCCAAAATTAATTGGATTGTTAATTGTAAAAGAGGCACTATTTCTTGAATCGATTAACCAAGCACTCTGATAGGGACGAAAAGCAAAATCAAAATTACGAGAAATACTCAGACCCCACATTGGATTAATGTAGGCTAGTTGAAACCCGCTTTTATCTAAATCAGAAGGGATTAAATACCCACCGATCCCAAACATATTTTTTCCTAACGCATCTGTAATCGTAGTGGCGAAAAATGGAGACCCTGGTAATGGTAGAAAGACAGTACTAAATGGTCTCATGTGTTTTATGAATTTATATTTTTCCGGTTTAGAAATATCGGGGACTTTCCCCGGTTTATTATTAACAAAACTCACGTCGGGACCTGCCTCTAGCCAAGAAGTATAATTATCCCTTAAAGATAAAGGGGTTGTGTCTGAAACCCTAAAAGGATCAACCTTGATTAAACGAACGGTATCTATATCTCCCAATGAAGTTGCAAGCAAGACGGAATCTTTTGGCATCCACTGATGGGTCCAAATACCATCCCCAGCATCGGTGTTTGCAATAATTTTTTTAGTACTTAAATCGACAGTATATATATTCGGTACACCATTAGCATTTGATGTATAGGAAATTGATTTGTTATCCGGATGCCAAACAGGCATAACATCTGCCATAGAATTATCTGTGAGCCGAGTTATGGCTTTTGATTCTAGATCAATTATATAAATATCCATATTGCCATTTTCAGGATTCATTGCAAAAGCAATTTGACGTTGGTCAGGTGAGATTGCTAGAAATGTAATTTGCGTATTTTTAGTAAAGCCTGTAAGGTTTTCTACTTCTTTTTGATCTAGACTGCTTATAAAGATATTTGAAACACTATTATAATGAGAGACATACGCCACTTTATTAGAATCTATCCAAATTGGGTATGTAGCTCGTTTAGAATCGGTAAGCCAAAAATGCTTACCTAAATTTTTATCATAAATTTTTATATCATAGACCAGAGATTGATTTCTCCCAAAATGATATTTAGCATAAGCTAGTTTACTTCCGTTAAAAGACCATGACATACGTCCGTGAAACTGACCGTAATCAACTTCATTTTTATCCCAAAGAATTTTTTCTTTATATTTTTTATTTATAGCTAAAGAGTCCTTTTTTGTTTTTTTCTTTTTCTTTTTAAGCTTGTTAATAGCTTTCTCCCATTTTTCAAAACGTTTTTTTTCTTTGGAGGTATCTCGATCAGCAATTATGAGTGAAACATCTCTACGATCTTTATCTAACCTTCCTAGTATTGCAATTTGACTACTATCTTTATAAAACATCGCAGATTGAACTTTTTTTAATGGGAAAGAGATTACTTCCCCTATTTCTTTATAGGTTTCTTTTTGAGATCTATAGCCATAATAATAAGTATTCATATGTCTTCGCCAGTCTTCATTGAACTGTTTAACACTAATTCCTGTCGCTTTTTTAAAGCCGGCACCAAAATTAAAAACATCAAATGCACTACGATATTCTAAAGTTTGTGCAATTGTGGAATCACCGAAACGATCAGCCCAATAAAGCATTTTAGAAAAACCATCATGGTGGGGATCCATTGTATCCATTTTATTTCGTAAAACATGCGCTTTATGTGAAAGATCAGCTCTATAAGGTCGCCAACTTTCAGTTTCATATTCTGCTGTGCCCTCAACAAACCAACCAGGCATTCCAGATAATAATTGTCCCATCGGTTCCGGTAACCATGATTTAGTTTTATGTAAGAGGACAATGTGCTGAAGCTCATGCGCTAAAACTTGCTCAAGCCACTTACCTTTTTCCAGCCAAATAGCCGCATCATTTTGATCCACCCATATAAAAGTTTGATAAGTCCACATTGCAAAACCATTCATAATTTCATCTTCTGTCGTAAAAATAATATCTATTTTAGGTATCGTATCTACATCCATTTGAACAAGCAAAGTTGGACGGTAGTGTTCTGCAAGAATGGCCCCCTCATTAGCAATTTCTTCAATGCCTTGATGGTAGTGAACATTAAAATGTTTTGTAGAAATGGTGTTCCATTTTAATTCAGGATGGGCGCGTCCAGAGAACATTGCTGTATTTTGGGCGCTCCCAATTGCAAAAAGAGTAAGAATTAAAAAAGATAGTTTTTTCATAATAAGATTTCTGTTTTTATTAATAGCTGTTATGATAGCAAAATAGCATACAGCCTTAAAATATATAT
>Ga0209631_10002356_pt1 | contig 22711 bp, 20 predicted proteins | sample COG_08_FD_184752 | JGI IMG/M metagenome (GOLD analysis project Ga0209631, IMG submission 184752) | Pelagic Microbial community sample from North Sea - COGITO 998_met_08 (SPAdes) (version 2) | ecosystem: Environmental > Aquatic > Marine > Neritic zone/Coastal water | place: Helgoland, sampling... | reverse complement strand
CAATAGGCGTAAATGGTTTTCACCCACTTATAATAATTGATCTATTACCTCCGGGCGTAGCCCGGTTAGCGGCGGAATTTGATTATTAAGTCTTGGACGGTGTTGATGACTCTTTCAACATCAGCTTCTGACATTTTAGGGTACAGCGGAAGGGAAACGATACGCTCGGAATAGTTAGAGGCGATTGGGTAGTCTTGCGGTTTGGTATTAAAATTTTCTACATAATAGGGTTGCAGGTGCAAAGCAATATAATGGACGGCAACACCTATACCTGATTCTTGCATAGCATCGAGAAACTCATCGCGATCGACGGTCAACTGTTCGAGCCGTAATGCAATGATGTAAATATGGTGAGCGTGATCAGAATCATTATGGCGAATCAGAGTTTCGAGTTCAGAAACATCGGCGAAACCACGATCATACATGGCAACATAATTACGGCGGATTTCTAAAAACGTGTCTATTTTTTTTAACTGATGAATTCCAATCGATGCATTGATATCTGACATATTGCATTTATGCCCGGCCATTTTTTGTTCCCAATGGGTGTAGCCCGACTTTCCATATCGTTTCCAGGCATCGCGACTAATACCTTGCAAGCGCATCGTTTGAAACTGCTCGGCTAAGTCATCATCATCGGTAACCACCATTCCACCTTCCCCTGTGGTGATATTTTTATTTGCGTAAAAACTGAAAGATGTGGTGTTGCCCATGTTACCGACCTTCTTCCCTTTAAATTTCGTTTCGAGAGCATGTGCGGCATCTTCAATCACCAGTAAATTATATCTCTCTGCCAGAGTATTGATCGTATCCATATCGCAGGGGTGCCCTGCAAAATGAACCGGTATTATAGCCCGTGTTCGCGGAGTGATTTTTTCTTCAATTTTTTTGGGATCGATAAGTAAAGTGCCAGATTCAATATCTACCAGAACCGGTTTCATTCTTTGGAGAAGGATGACATTGGCCGTTGCAGGAAAAGTCATAGGGGTGGTTATGACTTCATCCCCATCAGGAAAACCCTGCACTTCTAAAGCCAGATTCAAGCCTGCCGTACAGGAATTTAAAGCTATAGCATGTTTACAACCAATATAATCGCTGAAGGCCTCTTCAAACTTTTTGGTTTTTGGCCCGGTAGTCAACCAGCCGGAGCTTAAAGTATCGGCAACTTCAAGGTGCTCCTCTTCTCCTATCCAAGACTGGTGAAAGGGTAAATCAATCTTCATGCTTTGGTCTCGCAGTCTTATTTAAGAGCATGGCGGTCGGGATCTGGCATCGCCAATAAACTTTCTGAATCAATGTGGACATAATCTTTTTTCTCCCACGCATCGTTGTTATTTGGGATGAAGTATAACGTACTCATTCCACCACTAATAGAAGATGCATCGGCAAGAACAGTAATCGTCCATTTACCATCTACTTTTTCCCAATAATCAATATGTGGGCGCGTCATATCAAATGAAATATCTTTGCGAACCAAAGCCGGATTGATGCGCTCACGACCCTTTAACAAAATTTTTACCATGGCATATTTGCTATCTTTGCTAATAGAAATTTTTTCAAGTTCATATTTTTTTATCTTAATATAAGGATTGTAAAACCATTTGTAATAATGCTTCCTTGGAAAACCCAAAGCATCCTTCTTTTTGAAATTCTTTTTTATATATTCTAACGGTGGGAGCATTCCCCCTGAAATATGACCCAGCACCCCATTTCGATATCCAGAAGCAAGACGTCCTTCAAAATATAGAAATTCTTCCACAGAAATTTCTTTTTTATATTTGGGATGTTGGGACTGGTAAACCCCTCTCAAGTCGTTATTCAATCGTTTGTTAAAATATTCATTTTCTAGTTTCTTGAGTTCGTGGGCTTCTTTTAAAACCACATCAGCCACATCGGCCCAACTGGCATTCGCTGTCGAAAAACCGCCCAGAAAGACCAATCCAATGAATAAGTAAACCGTTGTCATTAAAACCTTTTTCATTCCAATTCTCCTGTTCACAAATAAACTCAATCGACCGTAAAAAAGCTGTAAATTAGATTATTAATCTATCCTGCATATGGCATTGTTCCCTTAACGGCAAATTCTCACTTTTAGTTTAACCTCCCACTAGCGTGGCAAGCAATAGGTCCATACCCGTATAGCAAACGGTCATCGTTGAACCTTTTGCCAGAGTATGCCAACTTTTCCTCTAAGGAGTAGCCTTATGGATTTTTTCTGCCAGCTGTTGCGTGATCCCCGGAATGGCCATCAAATCTTCTAGTGATGCTTTTTGTATGTTTTCCAGGCTACCGAACTGTTTCAGCAGCATCAGACGACGTTTTTTGCCAATTCCTGGGATCGACTCCAAGGGCGATTCCAGAGTGGTCTTGCTTCGTAACTTACGGTGATAGGAAATTGCAAACCGATGCGCTTCATCGCGAATGCGCTGCATTAAAAATCGCGAAGGAGAATTTTCGTGAAAAAGCACGGGAATTTTTTGGTCCGGTAAATAAACTTCATCGGTCGCCAGGTTATTGCGGAACTTCCCTTTCGCAATACAAGCTAGATCGACGCGATCCATAAGGTCAAGAGCTTCTAACACCTCGTGCCCTGCATTCAAATGGCCTTTACCTCCATCAATGAGTATGAGATTTGGCAAAGGCGCATCTTCATCTAGCAAGCGGCTGTATCGGCGGGTCATTACTTCTCGCAACATGGCATAATCGTCAATGCCTTTAACCGTTGCGATTTTATAACGGCGATATTTGGATTTTTCCGCAAAAGCGTTTTCGAAGACCACCATCGACCCTACCGCATGCTCTCCAGAGATATTTGACAAATCGAACCCTTCAATAACTTCCGGGAAATGTTTCAATCCCAGAGAGGTTTGCAATTCTTCTAGAGAACGGGTTCCCACTTCTCCTTTATCGCGTTCCATTCTCATAGAGAAGCGGGCGTTTTCTTCCGCCATTTTAATGAGGTCGCGCTTCTTTCCTATAACAGGTACTTCCAGACGCACGCGCGTGCCTTTTTTTTCCGACAGCCAGTTGGCGATTAAATCGGTATCTTCCACAGGGTGTGGCAATAAGATTTCTGCGGGGAGCAGGGTCTCTTCAGAATAATATTGTTTAAGAAATGAAGAGAGTGTCTCGTCTTCTTCCATTTCATTGAACGACTTCAGTTTAAAAATCTTTTCCCCCAGCATTTTCCCAGAGCGAATTATCAAAACCTGTGCCATCGCCTGATCTTTTTCGGAGCAGTAGGCAATCACATCCTGATCTTCCAATGAGGTGGAAATGATTTTCTGCTTATCGAGTACCGTTTGTACTGCAGCTATTTTATCCCTAAGAACAGCGGCTTCTTCATATCGCGTTTCAACGGATGCCGACTGCATCTGTTCCTTAAGACTCTTCAGTAATGTGGTATTTTTCCCCTTTAAAAAGAGTGAAACATCATCCACCACCTGCGAATATTTTTCAGAGGAAACCAGACCCGCGCAGGGTGCAAGGCAACGACCCATTTGATGATTGAGACAGGGGCGACGCAAAGGGTTTCCATCCAATTTATCTTTGCTCTGCCGCAGCGGGAAAATTTTGTAAATCAGACGAATGGTTTCGCGGACCTCCTTCACCATCGTATAGGGACCAAAATAAGTCGCCTTATCTTTTTTGACGCGGCGCACCACCTCTAATCGAGGATATTTCTCCTGAGTGGTCAAACGTAAATAGGGATAATGTTTGTCATCCTTCAGCAGCACATTGTATTTCGGCTGATGTTTTTTTATGAAATTACTTTCAAGGATAAGGGCTTCAGCCTCTGTTTTCGTGGTCAAAAACTTAATGTCATCAACCTTTCCCAAAAACATCCGCGTTCGGGGATGAAGGCCACGCGAATTTTGAAAATAGGAGCGCACGCGGTTTCTCAAAACTTTGGCCTTGCCTATATAAAGAATTTCCGACCGGCGATCCTTCATGATATAAATTCCGGGTAACTTGGGAATGTTCTCTATAATATCTTTGATCTTTTTTTCCAGAGGAAATCTCCCGTATGTCATCACTCCATTACCTTAAAAATATACTCCCATTTGTATGAAGACCGAAAACAATAATCAGCGGGGGTTCTGGGGAAGTCGACTGGGCTTCATCCTGGCCGCATCCGGATCCGCGATTGGACTCGGCAATGTCTGGAAGTTTCCTTATATAGTAGGGGAGAATGGCGGTGGCGCATTCGTACTTATTTATCTCGTCTGCATATTTATCATTGGCACCCCTATCATGCTGGCAGAGTTTACACTGGGCCGAAAGACCAACTTGAATCCTGTCGGCGCCTTCGCCTCCCTGAAACCAAAGTCCTCCTTTATTGGTATTGGTTATATGGGGGTGCTTGCCGGATTCCTCATTCTCTCTTTTTATGGAGTGGTCGGCGGCTGGACGATTGCGTATGTGGTGAAGTCCGTTACCGGCAGTGTGTTGTCATTCACCTCCCCTAAAGAAGCAGGGGCCTTCTTCGGAAACTTTATCAGCAACACAGGGGAAACACTTTTTTATCACGCTCTGTTTATGGGTGTTTGCATTGCCATCGTCCTTAGAGGAATTCATGGCGGTATCGAAAAAGCCTGTAACATTTTGATGCCCACTCTGGTGCTATTCCTGTTCCTCTTGATGATTCGCTCGCTCACTCTCGATGGAGCCATGGAAGGGGTTGCCTTCTACCTATATCCTGATTTCAGCAAAATTAACGGCAACACGGTACTCATAGCTTTGGGGCAAGCGTTCTTTTCTCTAAGTCTGGGTATGGGATGTATGATCACCTACGGCAGTTATCTTTCAGATAAAGAAAACCTGACCTCCTCCACCGTTTATGTGGTGATCTTCGATACTATGATCGCCTTATTGGTTGGGATGGTTATTTTCCCCGCTGTGTTCGCGATGGGACTCGAACCCGCAGAAGGCCCAAGCCTGGTTTTCAGCGTTTTACCCACCGTATTCACCAGCATACCCATGGGCCATGTGGTGTCTGTCATATTTTTTACTCTGTTAGCGATAGCCGCAATCACCTCTGGCATTTCATTACTTGAAGTGGTGGTCGCGTATTTTATAGATCAGCTTGGATGGCAACGGAAAAAGGCAGTGCTTATTGTCGGGTTGGCTATTTTCATATTTGGCGTTCCCAGTGGTTTGTCATTTGGAGCCATGGCAGATATAAAACTGGCGGGCATGACCTTCTTCGACCATGTTGATAACATTGCCTCTAATTATCTATTGCCGTTAGGGGGAATGTTGACGGCGGTATTTGTGGGCTGGGTTTGGGGAACTAAAAACGCGCATGAAGAAATTGAAAAACATAAAAATATCTTCAAATTTCCCTGGGCGCAGTGCTGGGAACTCTTAATCCGCTACATTACGCCCGTTGCGGTTGGTATCGTTTTTCTCGCCAAAATTCTTCCCTAACTAGAGGGATGTTCGAAACTTAACAAGTATTTCTCTGTTCCCTTCCGGATAATGTCTGCTAATATTTGTTTTCTCTACGATTTAAATTCATAAGGAACGAAGGATGGCGATTCCAATAAAATCGACTCACTGAGGAGTTTGATTTGGAAACTCTTAAATTTAATAATAAAGGAAAACTGAAACAGTTTATGCGCATATAAATTAATGGAGAGCTGGATATGGATTTTTTCGAAGACCAGAGTGGTGGTGCTCTAGGAGATAATATAGTAAGTTTTTCAAACAAAATATAAAAAATAATTTATCAAATCAATGCCCACAAGGCGATAATCTTGCGGCCCATTCTTTATCGCCTAGAGTTTCGCGCAAGCTATCAGCAAGAACAACGAAGTCCATACTGTCTTCGGCGTTTTTCTCTGCCTTTTCATAAAGGCGGCGTGCCCCTTCTCCGTCTCCTAGTTTTTCTATAAAACATTCAGCCAAGCTCAGGAGATCACAACAATCTTCAGCCTTGCCCTCCGCTTTATGGTATAGCTCGCTGGCCCACTCACCGTCACCCAGTTTTGCGAAGACGTGATCTGCAAGCTCATAAAAGTCAGAATACTCTTTCGCATTCTCTTCAGCTTTTTTATAAATTTTGAGTTGCCATTCTTTATCCTCAAGAATTTCTGAAATGCTTTCAGCCAAATCACACAATTCGCGAATATTTTCTGGAAAGCTTTCTGCTTTTTCAAACAATTGTTTCGCCCATTCCTTGTCGCCAAGAGTTTCAAAAATGCTGTAAGCCAGCCAATTAAGATCGAGACTGTTTTCTGCTCTCCCCTCGGCTTCTTTGTAAATTTTAATAGCCCAATCTTTATCACTGAGTGCAACGGCAACACTATAAGCAAGCCAGTTTAAATCGAGACTGTCTTCAGCCTTTTCCTCGGCTTTTTGATATACGTTTTTGGCCCACTGCCCGTCTCCCGCTTCTGCTAATTGATCCGCAACTTGTTTGAGGTCACAAGCATCCTTCGCATTGGCTTCTGCAGTTTTGAATTTACGAGTTAGATATTCATCGTTGTTAACTGGCCTCTCCTCTTTAGAAACCAACGCTTCCTCTTTTTTTGGCTGCTCTTCACCATCCACCAACTTAAAGTATTCGAGATAATGGATTTTATCTCCTGCGTAAAGAAAGCTTTTTTCGTATTTTGTTTTGGGCAAGTGCTTTCTCTCATGGTGTATTCCCGTCTCTTGATTCACATTTTGCAATGAAGCCTCTGCATTAAAATAATCGAGTATCTCCCTAGCATAGGATTCACTATCCGTAGCAAGGTGGATACGACCTTTGGGAGTCAACTTCTGCAAAATTTGTTTTACCAATTCGGGTTTAATCAGGCGGCGTTTGAAATGCCTTTTCTTGGGCCAAGGGTCGGGAAGGTTTATATAAATCGAATTTAATTCTGCAGTTTTAAAGAGGTTGGGTAGTTTTTCCCGGATATCTCCAAAAACAACACGTATATTTTTTAGCTGGAAGGAACGAATACGCGCAAGTAATTTTTGGATACCGTCTTGGGAAAAATCTATGCCTATGAAGTTACTACCTGGCTCTCTTTTGGCCATGGAGATTAAAAAATCGCCCATGCCAAAACCAATTTCAAGCTTTAAAGGATGGGTATTCCCAAATTGGCTTTGCCAATCCGGGTTTTCTTTAATATCCAAAAAGCAAGGGTCTTCCACCACAAAATGGGTGGAAGAGGGTCTGGCAGTCAATAATCCCATGGCTGAAAGAGCATCAAATTATTTATCTAATTAATCGCTGGCTTTTTTAGAAGGATTTTCCATAGCTTTTTCCTGTTTTTTCTCTTCTTTTTCTGATGCACCTTTTTCTTCACAACCAACGGTGCCGATTACACAGATAATTAAAACCAATGCGATAATTAATTTTTTTAAGCTATTCATAACTCGCCGTTCATACAAATTATCAGTTTAAAAATTTTATTACTAATTCTATTCGGTTCTTAATTAAAATGGAATCTAAATAGTGTGATAAGGTATTCAAGAATAAATATGAATAGAACCCTACAAATATGTTTTCTTTTATCCTTGGTCTTCTTGACCTCTTTCGCCTCTGCTCACGGCATGTCAGAAGCGGAAAAACAAAGCATTTTGCAAGGAGGCAATCTTCAATATCTGAAGATCGGTGCCACCCATATGCTTACGGGTTACGACCATCTTTTATTCGTCTTCGGCATTGTTTTTTTTCTGACCACTTTCATGGATGTCGTCAAATATATCACCGCCTTCACCATCGGTCACAGCATCACTCTCATCATCGCAACGTTAATGGGAGTAACAGTAAATTATTTTTTGATCGATGCGTTGATCGCGCTCAGCGTTTGTTATATCGGCTATGAAAATCTAGGAGGATTAAAAAAAATATTTGGAAAGGGACTGAATATGCTCTGGGTCGTTTTTATCTTCGGCCTGATTCATGGATTAGGACTTTCCACCCGCCTACAAGAACTCCCTTTAGGGGATGAAGGAATCGTCTGGCGAATCCTTTCTTTCAATCTTGGAATAGAATTGGGGCAAATAACAGCATTATGTGTAATGGTCTCATTACTATTTAAATGGCGACGCACTCCATCTTTTCTAAAAATCAGTAACGTCTCTAACAACGCACTGATTTATGCAGGAGTTTTTTTGTTTTTATTTCAAATGCACGGTTACTCGCATACCCTCGATCCCGATGAGTTCCCTTTCCCAGAAGACAGCCATTCTCACGCCCACGAAAAGATGGACCGCTCACTCCCCACACCGGGAGAGGAATATTTAAAAATCCCTGAGGAATCACTCTCCGATCCGCTCGGCTTGTAATTAGCCTTCTATCACTCTGAACCTATCGATGTATCTCCTCCCATTAGAAGGATCAAGGGAGTTGTGCTTTCAATTTTATTTTTCTTAAAACGAACAATGGATAGGAGTGATTTACCACAAGAGTCTGGACAAATGGACTTGAATTTTATTAAAGCCCCATTATAATATGGTTCTTCTTTAGTTAGATGTTGCCGAAGTGGCGGAATTGGTAGACGCGCATGATTCAGGTTCATGTGCCCGAAAGGGTGTGGAAGTTCGAGTCTTCTCTTCGGCACTCCCTAACAGTAAGAGATTTGAATAAAAGTCTAAGTTAAAATAGGGGGATGGGGAAAAACAAAGGAGTTATATAAAATTTTGATGCGATCAGGCGGAAAATAGGGTTCTCTATATCTCCTAATGTATGTAGGATTCCATTTTTGATAGTCCATAAAATTTGACCGTCTAAAACTTTACGTATTGTTTTTTGCACAAAAAATTATACGGTTTAGGGCGCAAAGACCAAGCGATCATTCCAAATCCATCGCCATTTTTTCCATGGCATTTTTCGCATTGCATAACCGGCACATCGAAAGGTTTCTATTTTACTGCTCCCAAACTTTCTGGATAAAGGAATTGGTGCGATGGACTAAATGACAATGTTTACATCCTGTTTTACCAAGCAAACCGATGTTCTTCCAGAATTTTTCTGGATTGGGTTTTTCGGAATTAAGCTCCTGACTCAGTCCAGCAAATGAGGTGTCAGCATCTTGCCCCACATAAAAACGTTTTACATCCTGCGTCGCATGACATTTGGAACAAGTCGACTTTAATTCCATATATCGGGATTTGAAAACTTTTAAAGCTTTTGCAGCTCGACCATACTGGCCTTCACCAAAATTTACGGTTACCCCTTTAAAGGAAGTAGAAATACTGCCCATATAATCGTCAAACTCGACCTCTTTCTCACTGATAGGATCGGTGACTTTTATTTTATGAAAACTGGGCCAGTGAAACTTCGCCCAAACCGATATTTCTTGCTCTGCATGACATTTTCCACAGGTTTTACCAAGTCCACCAGACTCTTTACCCGCTTTTGCAATGTCATGAGTTTTTGCGGCAGCGGCAAATGCCTCCACGGCTTTGATATCAAAATAATCTTCCCACTCCGGCACCATCTCGGAAGTCTTTTTGTATTCTTCTACCAACTTGTCAGCATGTACATCAACGTTTTCATAATCCTTTTCTTTAAGGTTTACAAAAATGCCGCCAAAATGAGTGCTCATTTTATGCATTTGCTGGATCCATTTGGGTTGCTTGCTTTCTGGCGGATAATATTTGCTCAAAGATTTGGGCGGCTCTTTGACAATCATGTCCTTGGCATGAACCGGAAGTATCCCGATAAAAATAAATGCTGCGGCAATCAAAAGAATTCGCAAAAAACTCATTCAGGCTCTCCTTACTACAATGAATAATAATTTTTATCGAAGCACCGTCTCGGTGCGCAATGTCGATTTTTCTTTCGACCATGCAGGTTGGTATTTTAATTCAACTTCCGCTTTGATTATTTTATCAAACAGTCGATATCGATATCGCATCTTTTTATTATACGGCAATGCCGTTTCCTGTTGAGGAGCAATGATTTCTTTGGCGTTGTCGACCTCTTCTCCCGCTTCATTAAAAAACTTTATGTAGAGATAAAGCCTAGGATCGCCATTATCAGCCGTCGGTACAAAATGCGGTATCGTTTGGTTCTTAAGACTGATGATAAAAAAGTTTTCTTCCCATCCCGGTTCCATAACCACATCCTTTTCCTTAATCTCACCATGCAGGAAACGATGATCGCCCACCCATCTTTTTTTATGCAATAAATTAAATCCTGCCTTCTGCGTCAAGCGACTTTTCTTGCGCGGCATATGACAATCCTGACAGGTGTCTTCCACGTTGGTCGCCTTCCATTCCTTAAAAGTTTTCTGGTGACAGGAGCCACAAAAATTGGAGCGCACATAATCTGGATTACGAAAAGTCGGGTGCGGTGGAGCAAGCAGGTCATAAGGTCCTTGCATTTTGTTGTCTATAAAATGACAGGACACGCAGTAGATGCCTTCATCACGAAGATCCATTCTCGGGCTGGGTTTTTCACCTTGTACAGATTGAGGGATATGGCATGGCAGGCATTTTTCTTTGCTGCGGTTTTCAGACGCTTCTATAAAAGTTTCACTGGTCCACGATATCGAATGCCGACTATCTTTCCAGGCTTCGTAAATAATCTTGTGGCACTCGGAACATTTTTTCGCTGGAGGCCTTTTTAAAATTTCTGGATCACGTGCCAATTCCAGCACTTGTTCAGGAATCCATTCAAAACGTTCGTTGACGAGGAAATAGAGCATTGCAAAACCGGAAACACCGATCAAACCTACACCTATTATCAGATCAAATATTTGGGAAGATCGTCTCATAAGGTCGGCAGTTCCAGATGGTAATGGAGTAATAACTCGTTGAGCCGAGATCAGGTTTACCAGCGCAACTTGTTATTGCAAGTTACCTCTCTCGTTAGAGGGCCGGAAATTGTTTGAGGAAGCGAAGATCGTTTTCGAAGAACAGGCGGATGTCGTTGATGCCGAATTTCAACATGGCAATGCGCTCGATACCGAGACCAAAAGCAAATCCGGTCCACTTCTCAGAATCGTAACCAACAGACTTAAACACGGCAGGATCGACCATTCCCGCACCAAGTATTTCCAACCAACCTGTTTGCGAACAGACACGGCAGCCTTTTCCGCTGCACATCACACATTGGATATCGACTTCGGCACTGGGACAGGTGAACGGAAAAAAACTAGGCCGGAATCGTATTTTCGTGTCTTTACCAAAAACCTCTTGCAGGAAAATATTCATGATGCCTTTTAAGTGGCTGAAAGACACGCCTTCATCAACCATCAATCCTTCTATTTGATGAAACATGGGCGTGTGCGAGACATCGGAGTCACAGCGATAAACTTTTCCCGGAGCAATGATGCGTAACGGCGGCTCGCGGCTTTCCATTGTGTGAATTTGAACCGGGGATGTGTGGGTTCGCAAAACAGTTTCGTCTTCAATATAGAACGTGTCTTGCATGTCTCTGGCCGGATGGTCTTTGGGAATATTCAGTGCTTCAAAATTATAATAATCGGTTTCAATTTCCGGCCCCTCTTCTACCTGGAACCCTAACCCGAAAAAAATGGAAGTGATTTCTTCCATGACTTGAGTGATGGGATGCAACGTTCCGGTCAGCTCTTTCCTTCCCGGTAAGGTTGTATCGAAAGTTTCGTCAGATTTTTTAGAGGATTTGGTACCGAGACAAGCGCCCTTGCTGTTTATTTTATTCTCAACATGTTGCTTGAGCAGGTTGATATCTTTTCCGAGCTGAGGCTTTTCTTCTGGCGAAGCATTGCGCAACTCCTTCATCAAAGCCGGGAGCTTGCCCTTCTTGCCCAGAAAATCTATTCGTATTTGTTCGAGCTGTTTGGGGTCGGAGGCAGATTCCAAGAGGCTATCGAAATCCTGCCGGAGTTTAGTGATGATTTCAATCATTTGGATTTCCGACCAGCACCCCTTTGAAAAGGGGCGGTTTTAATGCCCGGTACATTTTTCTAATATTAAGCGAGTTGCTCGCGGGCAGTCTGAGTCAGGGATTTAAAGGTTTCCTGATTATTAATGGCGAGGTCAGATAACATTTTTCGATCCACTTGGATGTCGGCTTTTTTCAAGCCATACATGAACTGACTGTAATTCATTCCTTCGGCTCTTACCGCAGCGTTTATGCGAGCAATCCAAAGTCGTCGAAATTCGCGCTTGCGATTTTTACGATCGCGGTAAGCATAACAAAGACCATGTTCAACAGCTTCTCGAGCTTTTCGGAATGCGGTGCTACGTACACTCCGATAGCCTTTGGCCATCTTTAATATTTTTTTTCGTCTTTTTCGGGATACAGTCCCGTTTACTGCACGTGGCATCTTAAAATTCTCCTGTTTTTATCATAACCACCCAGCTCTTCAAAAAAAGCTGCGCCCCTCGCTAGAGGGTTAGTAAGGTATTAATACTTTAATTCGTTTCGCATCGCTCTGCGCCATGATGCTGGATTTACGCAAATTTCTTTTTCGTTTTGTTGTTTTGGTCGTCAGAATATGGCTGGTGAAAGCACTATTTTTGCGAATTTTACCGCTGCCTGTTCGTTTAAACCTTTTGGCAGCCCCACTGTTTGATTTCATTTTTGGCATTGTTAACTCTCGTTATTTGGCACCACTGCTTCGGTGCTGGTTTCTTCCGATGTTTTTTTCGGCGCTGCCTGGGTTTCAGGGACATCCGTTTTTTCTTCAGCTTTATCTACTGCCGGCTTGGGGTTTTTTGAAGGACTCCCCTTTTTCGTCTTAAAAGATTTAGGGGCCAGTATCATAACCAGAGTACGGCCTTCCTGTTTTGCTGTTTGTTCAATAACAGCAATATCTTCTGTTTGCTCGGCAACCCGCTCTAAAACTTTCTGTCCGAACTCACGGTGAACAATTTCTCGTCCTTTAAAGAAAATAACAACTTTCGCTTTGTCGCCATTTTCAAGAAATCGTTGCACATGTTTCAATTTGAAATCGAAGTCATGTTGATCGGTGTTAGGCCGAAACTTAACTTCCTTAACATGAACAATTTTCTGATTCTTTTTAGCCTCGTGGGCCTTTTTGCTGGCCTTGTACTTATGCTTACCGTAATCCATGATACGGCAAACCGGCGGATTGGAATTAGCGGCTACCTCTACGAGATCCATATCCCTATCCTCCGCCATACTGAGGGCTTCTTCAGTAGGTATGGTGCCCAAGTGTTCCCCATCGTCTCCGATGACTGACACTTCCTTTACCCGAATCATTTTATTAATGCGCTGTTTCTTGTTAATTTAAAACTTCCCTATCAAAAAAATATTTATCAATCGGCTGAATCAATCGTCCGATTCTTTACGGCTTCATTGACTTCATCCAAAAATGTCTTTAAATCAAGAGTTCGCGTTTCTTTCGAACGCCGCCTGCGAACACCTAAAGTGGAAGATTCCACCTCTTTATCCCCTAAAACAATCATATAAGGGATCTTCTGTAATTGGGCCTCGCGTATTTTGAACCCAATCTTCTCATTTCGCAAGTCTTTTTCTACGCGAACACCTGATTCTTCAAGTTGTTGGGCTATTTTATCGGCATAAACAGCATGATTATCAGTGATTGGCAGCAAAATTACCTGAACTGGAGCCAACCATAACGGGAATGCCCCCGCATAATGCTCAATTAAACAACCAAAAAATCGCTCCAACGAGCCCATTAGAGCCCGATGCAACATAATCGGTTGATGGCGTTGACCATCTTCCTCAATATAGCTGATATCAAACTTTTCGGGAAGGTTAAAATCCACCTGCACTGTCGAAACCTGCCAATAACGGTTGAGACTGTCTTTTATTTTAATATCGATCTTGGGACCATAAAAAACACCTTCGCCGGGGTCCACTTCAAAATCCAGTTTCTTGTTGTTCAATGCCGTTTCCAAAGCTTTCGTTGCAGACTCCCAGCCTTCATCCGATCCAACATATTTTTCAGGACGCGTGCTCAAATAAATTTTGTACTCGTGAAACCCAAACGACTGCAAAATAAAAACGATGAGGTCGAGAACCTTGGTGATCTCTTCTTCAATCTGCGAAGGGCGACAGAAAAGATGCGCGTCATCCTGCGTGAATCCGCGTACTCGCAACAGTCCGTGCAAAACACCCGAACGTTCGTAACGGTAAACGGTGCCGAGTTCTCCAAAGCGAACAGGCAAGTCGCGGTAACTTCTTAACTTGGTTTTGTATATTTGAATATGGAAAGGACAGTTCATCGGCTTCATGACATATTCCCGTCCTTCAATATCCATATTAGAGAACATATTGTCCTTATAGAATTCCGTGTGGCCGCTGGTTTTCCATAAATCTATTTTCGCCGCATGAGGACTGATAACCATCTCATAGCCATGCTTGAAATGCTCTTTCTTCCAGAACTCTTCCATCAAGTGACGAATGCGCGCGCCCTTGGGATGCCAGAGAATGAGTCCCGGCCCAATATCATCCGAAACAGAAAACAGGTCGAGCTCTTTTCCAAGTTTACGATGATCGCGTTTCTTCGCTTCTTCTAGACGTTTCAGGTAAAGCCGCAATTCCTTTTCTGTGTTCCAGGCTGTTCCGTAAATGCGTTGCAGAACAGGGTTGCGCTCATCCCCACGCCAGTAGGCGGATGAAGTGTGTAGCAACTTGAATGCTTTTATTTTCTTGGTCGACTCGACATGCGGTCCGCCGCAAAGGTCACCCCATTCGCCTTGTGTATAAAGCGAAATCGGTTCGTTGGGGTCGATCCCTTCAATGATCTCGACTTTGAATGTCTCTCCCATATCGCCAAATTTTTTTATCGCCTCTTCACGGGAAATTTCACTGCGCACTATCAGGGTATCTGCGGCGGCAAGTTCTTTCATACGCTTTTCGATTTTTTCCAAGTCTTCAGGAATAAAAGCCTCTTTGCGAGAAAAGTCGTAGAAGAATCCGTCTTCAATTACAGGACCGATAGTGACCTGCGTTCCAGGAAAAAGTTCTTGAACCGCCTGTGCCATCAAATGCGCGCAACTGTGACGAATGGTTTCGAGTTCGCTGGGATTTTCGTTAGGAATCATTGATTATTTAATTAATTTTTCTGGTTATTTAATATTCCTCCCCTTTCATGAGGGGAGGCAGGGTGGGGTCTGGATTTTTTTACTGATTGTACTGATATAAATCCAACCCTCTCCCAACCCCTCCCTATGAAGGGAGGAGAGGAGACAATAATATTATGATAAATAAAAAGGCATCATACACATCGGCATGATGCCAGATTTAAATCTAATAAACCTTTGAAAAAATTAGGCACGGGCGGTTTCGAACCGCCGACCCCTTGCATGTCAAGCAAGTACTCTACCCCTGAGCTACGCGCCTGAAAAATCAGATGGTTGCTATTCTAAATCGGGAAGGCAATTTGGTCAACCCCGGCAAAAAATTTTGGTCAATAAAATACCCCCTACCCTCTGGGCAGGGGGTAAATGATTTGAATATATGCTTTTATTGCGCTTTTGTATAAATCTCGCCGCCTTTTTCTTTGAAGGATTCGGACATTTCTTTCATGCCTTCATCTAGAGCTTGTTTGTCTTCGAGGCCTTTTTGCTCAGCGTAATCGCGAACGTCTTGTGTGATTTTCATTGAGCAGAAATGCGGTCCGCACATGGAACAGAAATGTGCTACTTTCGCGGAGTCTTTTGGTAATGTTTCATCGTGGAACTCCAACGCTTTTTCGGGGTCGAGTGAGAGGTTGAACTGATCTTCCCACCTGAACTCGAAGCGGGCTTTGCTCAGTGCATCGTCGCGCACTCTTGCGCCGGGGTGGCCTTTGGCCAAATCTGCTGCGTGTGCCGCGATTTTGTATGTGATAACGCCTTCTTTAACGTCTTGACGATTGGGCAAACCGAGATGTTCTTTCGGCGTAACGTAGCAGAGCATTGCCGTTCCGTACCAACCGATCATGGCGGCACCGATGCCACTGGTGATATGGTCGTAACCAGGTGCAATGTCGGTGGTCAATGGCCCTAATGTGTAGAAAGGCGCTTCGCCACACGCTTTCAACTGCTTCTCCATATTTTCTTTAATCATGTGCATGGGAACGTGACCCGGACCTTCGATCATGGTCTGGACTTCGTGCTTCCACGCGATCTGTGTCAGTTCGCCGAGAGTTTCCAATTCAGAAAACTGGGCTTCGTCATTCGCGTCGGCTGTCGAGCCGGGTCGAAGTCCGTCACCCAATGAAAAGGCAACGTCGTATGTTTTCATGATTTCGCAGATTTCTTCAAAGTGGGTGTAGAGAAAGTTTTCTTTATGATGCGAGAGACACCACTTGGCGAGAATCGCGCCACCACGAGAAACGATGCCGGTCACGCGTTTTGCTGTCATCGGTACATAACGCAACAACACGCCTGCGTGGATGGTGAAATAGTCCACACCCTGCTCGGCTTGCTCGATCAAGGTGTCGCGATAAATTTCCCATGTCAGGTCTTCGATTACGCCATTGACTTTTTCAAGCGCCTGATAGATTGGCACGGTGCCGATGGGCACAGGTGAGTTTCTCAATATCCATTCGCGTGTGGTGTGAATGTTTTTCCCGGTCGAAAGATCCATAACATTGTCGGCACCACAGCGTGATGACCAAACCATTTTTTCGACTTCCTCCTCTATAGAGGAAGAAACCGCCGAGTTACCAATATTGGCGTTGATCTTCACGAGAAAGTTTCTTCCGATGATCATCGGCTCGGACTCCGGATGATTGATGTTGTTCGGAATAATGGCTCTACCTCTAGCGACTTCATCGCGAACGAATTCGGGAGTGATCTCCTGCTGAAGATTGGCCCCAAAAGAGTTGCCGGTTAAGCGCTCTTCACGTTCGTTATTTTCCATCCATTGTTTGCGTTTCTGAGTTTCGCGGATGGCGATGAATTCCATCTCCGGCGTGATGATTCCTTTTTTTGCGTAATGCATTTGAGATACATTTTGTCCTGGCTTTGCTCGCAGAACTTTATCGCGCGTTTTAGGGAACCGTTCGGTGTTGGGGTTTTCGCCTTCGCGATAGCCATCGTCTTTCGGCTCGATTTGTCGACCGTCATAAAATTCCACATCGCCGCGCCCTTCGATCCATGGCAGGCGGATGGCTTCCAGCCCTTCTCGAATATCGATTTTCGCATCGGGATCTGTATAGGGCCCGGAAGTATCGTAAACAATCAATGAGCTTTCATCGTTTTGGTATCCGTTGCCATTTCCATTGCCGTTACCATTTTCCGTTACGGTTGTGGATGGCGAGAGAGAAATTTCGCGGAACGGCACTTTAATATCTGGATGAAGGGTTCCTGAAACATAAACCTTTTTAGATTTAGGAGAAATCGGATCGGTAGAGATATTTACCTTTTCATCGGTAGCTCCATGCCGATTTCCATTCCCATTACCATTAGGTGTTGTCATGATGTTACTCCTCGAAAGTTATTCATATATTCGTATGCCTTTTGTTTTATATCTTTTGAGTCCCAGATTCCTGAAATGACGGCGACTCCATGAGCGCCTTGTTCTAGAACTTCGGGAACGCGGTTTAGTTTAATTCCCCCTAAAGCCAGCACCGGAAGGTGAACCGACTTTACAATTTCTCCCAGCTTTTCGGGTCCTTGCGGTGGACCAAAATGTATTTTCGACGGCGTTTCATAAATCGGACTGAACGTAATGAAATCCGCCCCTTCCGCTTCCGCAAGAAGTGCGCCTTCTTTAGCATGGGTCGAAACCCCTACAATAAGGTTCGGAAACTTATCTTTAATTTCACCTGCCGGTACGCTGGTCTCGGTGAGCTGAACCCCATCTGCACCGGCAATTTCAGCAATGTCGGCGCGATCGTTTATAAAAAGTTTTGCGTCATACTTTTCTATGATTGGCTTAATCTCAAGAGCTTGTGCATACAACTCTTTCGGGCTCAGATCTTTTTCCCTCAGTTGAATCGCCCGGACACCCCCTTGCAAAGCCTTCTCGACTTGCTCGGTGATTGGCTCTTCCTGATGATGATGAAAATCAGAAATTAGATAGACATACAAAAAATCAAGATCGTTGTTTTTTGATGTTTTCATTTCAAACCCTTCGGGTTTTTTAATTTTTACATCCTACCCGAGTATAACCCCCGCTTCTCAGAGGAAATTTTTTATAGGTCAATCAAGCCATCCATCGGACTGCTAGCCGAGGCATAAAGTTTTTTCGGTATTCTTCCTGCTTCGTAAGCCATGCGCCCGCACTCCACTGCCATTTTCATAGCCATGGACATTTTCAAAGGATCTTTTGCACCGGCGATGGCAGTGTTCATCAAAATTCCTGCGACACCCAGTTCCATTGCGCGGCTGGCATCGGAAGCAGTGCCAACACCCGCATCAATGATGACGGGACATTTAACGGCCTGCAGAATCAGTTTAATATTGTATGGGTTTCGTATTCCCAATCCCGATCCGATGGGGGCCGCCAAAGGCATTACCGCAGAGCATCCTATATCTTCTAATTTCTTACAGAGAACAACATCATCGGTGCAGTAGGGTAAAACGTGAAATCCGTCTTTGATTAAAAGTTTCGAAGCTTCCAGAGTTGCCTCGTTATCGGGAAACAGAGTTTTCTCATCCCCAATCACTTCTACTTTAACGATGTTGCCGAGACCCGCTTCTCGTGCCAGCTCGCAGGTCATCACCGCGTCCTTGACCGAATAACAACCTGCGGTGTTGGGAAGAAACGTGTATTTTTTCGGATCAAGATGATTGAGAATGGAGTCTTTATTTTTATCCAGCTCAATCCGGCGGACGGCAAGGGTAACCATTTCTGCTCCGGAAATTTCTATGGCCTGCCGCGCTTCATCGAAGTCTTTGTATTTTCCTGTACCAACAATCAATCTGGAACGGAAAGTTTTATCCCCTATCTTCATAAATTCTTTACTCATATTTTTCGATACTCTCCAAACGATAAATTATTGATTAAATACCGCCACCGACCGCATGCACAATTTCGACCTTATCATTATCTTTTATGGCGGTTGAATCGTATTTTGATCGCGGAACCACTTGCTGGTTCAACGCTATTGCAAAATTAGGTGCCTGAATATCCAACTCCTTTACAAGATCAGCGAGATTCTGGCTTTCCTTGACCTCTCGTTTATCTCCATTGATGGTCAATTCCACAAAAAAATCTCCTAAAAAAAACAAAAGGTAGGTATTTTAAACATTTGAAAAACCTGTCCCTAATAAAACTCAACCTCAATCTAGTGAAAACAGAGGGCATAAAAAAAGCCGCACCTCAACTAAGGAAATGCAGCGTATCTTTTCAGATGGCTTCACTTCCCTTCGCTGGTATAACCCAGATCAGGTTCAAAGGGTCGTCCGGATAAGGACTCTCAGTTTAAAAACGCCCCCAGTGATCATGTTAAGGTAAGATTATTTCATATTTAACACAAGTCAAGTTTTATTGACGGGAAAATAAAAAAGAGTACTATTCACCTATGAAGAAACTTCTGCTGTTGCATTTATTATTAGGGATTTTTATGATCGGGGCTTGCGCTACGGTTCCCAGAACCATAAACCCCTATTTTGAAATGCCGCCAGACCACCTTCTTCAAGCCGAACGAGAATTATTTTCTCTGGCACTGCAACAACAGAAAAACAACAAACTCGAATCTTCAATTGACCTCTGGAAACGCTTTCTGGCTAACAACCCCAGGTCATTTCGAGGTTATAACAATCTGGGCATGGCTCATTATACCAACGACCAGTTATCCCCTGCGGTTTCCGCTTTTGAAACCGGATTGGCCCTCGAAACTTTTGACCACAAAATCAAGGGTAATTTAAAGAGAACACTCAAGTTTCAAGTAACTCTACTTCGCGAGAATAAAGATTATGATGCGGCTATCCATTTTTTAAAACGCATCGGCGAACTTTCCGAAGAACCCGAAATAGAAAAGGTTGCATTGGAAATTGAAACGATGGAAGACCGCATTTTCGAACAGGTAAAGCGATCCAACACTCTGGAAGATTATGAAGTTTTTCTAGCCCGATACCCCAACAGCCCCAAAAACTCTGATGACGCACGCCGCCAGATCGCTCGTATGCAGCCACAGGCAGCAGGAGAAATGCCCACAATGGCAATGGCAGATGACGACCCTTCTTCATCTCCTGATATGGGATTAAACCCTTTTGTTCCCGAGTCAATGGAAATGCCGAAATCATCTATGCCGGACGCAGTAATCAGCGAAGACACCATCGAAATTGTTGCTGCGGAAAAACCAAGATCCGAAGAAATGCAAAAAGAAGATGAGTTCCCTGAAGGCGAGCCTATGTTAGATCCAGAACCCGACATTATGGATGAGCCGCCTGCTAAAAAAATGAAAATGTCTGAGGAAAAATCTACAATAAAAAAACCACCTGTAAAGGCGACCGCGGTCAAACCGATTAAAAAAGTAAAAATCACTACCAAAACAAAACCACTGAACGTTCGAGCCGACGCTTCCAGCAAAGCCGAGGTAGTTGCTCAATTACCCACGCAAACCATAATACCCATGTTTCAAGAAACCGGGCAATGGTATCAGATCGAGTATTTGCCCGGTAAAAAGGGATGGATATCTAAAAAATATTCAAAACGGGTCAACTGATATTTTTTCTCTGATCCCCTTCAAAATCTTAAACTCAAAATATTGAAGATTTAGTTTGAGTGGTCAAATACTCAAGGATTTTCATTCCTTTATAAGAGTTTCCCTTTTTATTTAATCTAGGGCTCCACACAGCGATACTAAACTCACCTGGGTGAATGGCAATGATCCCACCTCCCACGCCACTTTTTCCCGGTAAGCCAACTTTGAAAGCGAATTCTCCCGCTTCGTCATAAAAACCACATAATTGCATGATCGCATTTATCCGTTTCGATTTACTCGCGCTGACCACTTCAATATTCGTAGCGGGATGAATTCCATTCGATGCCAGATATAAAAATAACTGAGATAATTGTTTGCAGGACATTTCGATAGAGCACAGGTGGTAATAAAAATCCAATACAGATTCAATTTTATTTTTAATATTTCCAAAAGACTTCATTAAATTTATCAAGGCCGCGTTTCTAAAACCGGTTTGTTTTTCTGATTCAAAGACTTTAAAAGAGTAATCTATATTTGGGTCTCCAGAAATATTTCTTAAAAATTCAATAAACTCTTCTCTCGGGTTTTTAAGACGACTGACCAAAATATCGCAAAGAACCAAAGCCCCTGCATTGATTAGAGGGTTGCGAGGGATACCTTTTTCATACTCTAGTTGAATCATCGAATTAAAAGATGTTCCAGAAGGCTCAACTCCAATTCTTTCCCATAATTTGCTGTCATCTAATTTGAAAGCCAGTGTCAGGGCGAGGACTTTTGAAATACTTTGAATAGAAAATTTTTCATCAGAATCCCCCAAACTGTAATTCTTGTTATTTACAGTAATAAGATTAATTCCAAGTTTATTCGGGTCAACATTCTTTAGCTCTGGAATATAAGAAGCCACTTTGCCTGTATCTTCGAGGTTTTTTAATTCCTCGGGGACTCCAGATAATATTTTTTTATAATTCATTATTTTTTCTTTTATCCTGATTGATAATTTTTGAAATAAAAAAAGGGATTGGCAAATAAAATCAGTTACACTAAGAAGTTTTTTAATCTATTACTAGTTTAAATACTTATCAAGAAAAGTTGTAATCATTTTGTCTTGACGTTTACATTGTCTTGACGCTTACATAAAAATTTGTAATATATCCTTAATATTTCGATTTATTAATAAACCTACTAGATAAAATTATGACCTTAATTTCAATGGAAGAACTGAACCCGCTGATCCAGAGTGAATGGGAATATCTGGAATCTAAAAATGGCGAATGGAGCCTGCTAGAAGGTGAACAGGACATGGAAGTTTTGGAACATGTGTTGCGTTGCATTCTGCATATGGATCTTACAGATAAAAAACCCCAAGAATTTAGAGAATGTGTGAAAGTGCAAAATCCGGATGGCGGCTGGTCGAAAGAATCGCACACTCAAAAAACATCTATTTGGATCACTACTTTTGTTGGACTCAAATTATGCCGTGGGAATATGACTCTGAAGGACCCGGAAATTCAGACCACCGTCGACAAAACTCTGGAATATGTTTTATCCATGCAGGAAGAGGACGGACATTGGACCGATGATGAATGGTCGCATTTGGACACAACTTGTTCAGTTACCTACTTTCTCACTATCTATCAGGTTACGCAGGATAAAAAAAACGACGCGCGTATCAACAAAGCGCGAATCCGTGGGTTCGAATACATTTCCAATTGGCAAAAAGATTCTGGACTATGGAAAGATGATACCTTCCATCCCGCTGGGATAGAAACTACCGCACACTTGATGCAATACACTCTTGTGCCTGCTTATTTTATGGACGGCATCGAGTTTGCCAAGAAAATGTGCCTCGAAGCCGCCGACTCTTTGATAGCAGAACAAGCTAAAAACGGTAGCTGGGATAATGAAAACACCGATCATACGATGGATGCCTGTAGAAACTTGATGCTGGTCTCCGATACGTTTAAAACCAAAGAAAAGTATACGCCGATTATTGAAAAAGGAGTTCGATGGTTGATCGATATTAAAAACGGTCAAGGCTGGGGAGATTTCCCAGATGAACCCAGCAACCTTGAACGTACCGCCGATGGCCTCGACACGTTGCTGAAACTCAGAAGATATCGCAGCGATGCACCTATGTCCCACTTCTGGGCATTCACCAAATAACCGGCGTAACCGGCGGTGGTAATGGGCCTATACTTTTTTATTTT
>Ga0209631_10002354_pt1 | contig 22728 bp, 20 predicted proteins | sample COG_08_FD_184752 | JGI IMG/M metagenome (GOLD analysis project Ga0209631, IMG submission 184752) | Pelagic Microbial community sample from North Sea - COGITO 998_met_08 (SPAdes) (version 2) | ecosystem: Environmental > Aquatic > Marine > Neritic zone/Coastal water | place: Helgoland, sampling... | reverse complement strand
GTTTTAAAGTCACTGATTTCTTTTTCAATAGATTTTAAGCGGATTTGATTTTCTGGGTTTGTCCATTTAGGAGCAAGCCCATGCATCAGCTTAAGAGATGGATTAATTTGCTCTTTCCAGGCAATGGATCGTTCCGTCTTAAATTTTTTATCACCTAGAAGAACCCATCCACGCAGAGAAGCCAGCGAGTGGTTGATACCATTCAACATCATAAGGCTGGCGTGAGCCGTGGGAGTTCGAAGCTCGACGACCCTTTTAGTGACTATTTCCATGGTTCTCACTTGTTGAATGGTGAGTAAAACCACACCCATCAAAATCAGGGTGATGACACCATAGCCGAGCCCCACTTTTTTACCTATTGTCATATCTTTAAAATTAAACATCAAAACCCTCTAAAATTAACGCCACAAACCCCTCTCAGAAGCGAAGTTATAAAAATAAATAATATTATGATTTATTTTATAACATATAGCAAAACTTAAGGCTTGTACTGAAGAGATAGTTTTAGTTTTTTCCGATCCTTTTGCAATGTATTGAAAAAATGGATGCTTTTTGTTTTATAATAATCCGATATATTAATTTTAGTCCCATCCAATTTCTCTAAATTATGAGTCTCTTTTTTTCTGCATTTGCAAGTTTTATGTGGGGACCCTGGCTTCTTGTACTTTTATTAGGTACTGGGTTTTGGTTGACCATTCGGCTTCGTGGTATCCAGTTTCGTTCGCTTTTTTATGCTCTACGTCTGACTTTTTCCAAGGAGAGGGAGGGCGAGGGCGATATCTCTCACTTTGGTTCTTTGATGACAGCCTTGGCAGCAACAGTTGGAATTGGGAATATTGCCGGAGTCAGCACAGCGGTTGCACTGGGCGGTCCCGGTGCTATTTTTTGGATGTGGATAACCGGTTTAGTTGGAATGGCGACAAAATACAGCGAAGGTTTACTGGCAGTGAAGTTTCGTCGAATTAATGAAAAAGGCGAAATTTCGGGTGGCCCGATGTATTACCTTGAGGAAGGTCTGAATAAAAAATGGTTGGGAATGTGCTTCGCCGCGTTCGGAGCTTGTGCGGCTTTTGGTATCGGCAATATGGTGCAAGCGAATACCACTGCTATAGCAGTGAATGAGTCTACAGGTTTTAATAATGTGACAATAGGAATGCTTCTTGCGATTTTGACCGGGTTGGTGGTGATTGGAGGAATCAAACGCATTGCAGACGTGGCTTCTTATCTGGTTCCATTCATGGTCGCGATTTATTTTGCCGGCGCCTTGATCGTTATATTCCGTCACATAGATCAACTGTTCGCGGGATTGACTATGGTTTTCGACCATGCTTTTACAGGGACGGCTGCCACCGGCGGCTTTGTCGGTGCTACGTTAGCAAACGGCATTCGTTATGGCGTGGCCCGCGGACTTTTTTCCAACGAGTCGGGCATGGGAAGTGCGCCTATTGTTGCTGCTGCCGCAAGAACCAATCACCCTTGCAAACAGGCTCTGGTTTCCATGACCGGAACTTTTATTGACACGTTAATTGTTTGTTCCATCACAGCCATGGCGATCAGTTCAACCGGAGTATGGACTTCAGGCGAAACCGGTGTGGCGTTGACCATTCAAGCTTTTTCTGCCGGGCTTCCTGGACCATGGGGGCACTTGCTGGTCACTATGGGAATCATTATTTTTGCTTTTTCAACTATTCTTGCCTGGGAGTATTATGGCGAAAAATGTTTTGAATATCTTTTTGGCGAGAAATATATTTCGCTTTACCGCTACGTTTGGGTCTTTTTTGTTTTTATTGGTGCGCAAATTAAACTGGATATGGTCTGGAATATATCGGATGCGATGAATGCATTGATGGCGATTCCCAACCTGATTGGACTTATTTGTTTAAGTGGTCTTCTTGTTCGGGAAACCCGGTTGTATGAGGAGGGCGTTCAACAAGGTTCTATAAATAAATTTGATTGAAGATAAATTCAAAAAAATATCAATAGATGAATATGGGAAGTGGTAATCCGAGGAGGGTCCCCAAGATATAATGGTGAAAGCTTAATCTTGCCAAAGCTAAAGCATAGTTCAAAGCGGGAAGGGTTTGAAAAACCATTCGTATGCAAAGATGAATAATAAAAGCGAACCTATGATTAAAAGTTTTTTCTGAAGTTTCATGAACTTTGAAAAATTGTTTGCTTTAAAGCCAGAGTTCATTGCTGCGCTGAATATTTTTCAGTTTATAATAAAATGGATTTGATTTTACGAATTAAGGTGGGAAGTTATGTATGAATAACAATTGGCAATTGCCGGAAAATGACCCATGGTCTACTCCTTTTGCAGAATCTTTATTGCATCATCTTGAAATCCGCAAGGGAGATCAAGTTTTAGATATTGCATCTGGAGGCGGGATCCCGGCATTTTATCTGGCGGATCAGGTGGGACCCGAAGGTATGGTACTTGCCGTAGACATTCATCAAAGTCAGGTGTTGAGATCGCGAACCGTTCAAGGGGTTGAGTTGCCTTGGTTGCGCTTCGAGGTGGGAGACATGCGATTTTTACCTGCCGATCTACCTAAGTTCGATCGCATTACAGGCAATTTGTCTTTCATGTTTTTTCGCCCGAATCGATTTGAGGCTTTGCAAAATCTCATCCGTTTTTTGAAGCCAGGGGGTCAGATCGTTTTAACATTTCCTTCCCTCGGAACTTTTGATTCCTTATGGGATCAGGTGGATAAGGAAATGGTTGCGCTAGGCTTAAAGGATGAAAGGAAAGCTCTGAACGAATATATTAATGAGAGACCCTCTGCTTCGCAGGCAGAAAAATGGTTGCAGGAGTTGGGCCTGGAAAAAGTGGCAGTGATTGAGCAGCCTCTTGAGATCCCCACGGGTTCTGGAAGGAGTTTTCTAGAGCACCCGCTTTTGCGAGGAGGATTTTTGGATGATATTTATGAATGCTTTCAGGATCAGGATCAGGCAAATGAATTCATGAACAATCTCTCGCAAAAAACTTCAACTTTTACTCCGCTTTTTGCCCTCCGATGCGCAATATCTGGGTGGATGTCTGAATCCAGTTAAGATGCTTTAAGAATAAGGGCGGGGTGACGTTATGAATGAAGAGGAAAGAGAGGAGCTGAAACAAAAAATTATTGAAGAAATATCAACACAGAAGCATTTGATTCAAAGTTTCACCGAGACCTCTAAACCGGTTGCGCCTGATAATGCAATCGGTCGGCTGACCCGAATGGAAGCCATTAGCAGTCAGGGAATCAGCGAAGCTTCATTGAATTCCTCAAAAGTGAAACTGGAACAACTGAAAAAAGCATTGGAGAAAATTGACCTGCCCGAATTCGGTATTTGTATTCGGTGTGCTAATTCTATTCCACAGGGACGCATCATGTTAATGCCGGAAAGCGCTGTGTGCGTGGCCTGCGCAGAAAAATAACAAGCGGATTTTAAGTTGACGAGTTTAACTCAGGAAAGATTGCCAGAAAATCAAGAATTTCCTATCGCAAAAGCAAGGGAACTCGTTAAAGATTTATACCGGCCGAACCCCTGGATATACTGGGGTGATTTTCTAACCAGTGTGACACTGGGTTGGGGGGCATTTGTAGCAACTCTGATGATGCCTGCATTTTCTTTGCAGCAAGGGTTGTGTTTTTTTATTGCCGTCCTAGCTCTTTATCGAGCGGTTTTGTTTATCCACGAAATTGCCCATTTTAAAAAAGGGGCTTTTTTGATGTTTCAGAAAGTGTGGAACCTTTTATGTGGTTTTCCGTTGATGGTTCCAATTTTTTTGTATCAGAGTGTCCACTTTGATCATCATAAACAAAATTTTTATGGCACTGACAAAGATGGGGAATATGTCCCTTTTGCATCAAAAGGGAGAGGACTCATTCTCTTGTACATTGGATTTTCATTTTTGATTCCGCTGATTTTTCTTTTTCGGTTTGCCGTGCTAACTCCTATTTCTTATTTCAGCTCTGGATTGAGAAAATTTGTGGATCAAAAAATGTCTTCATTAAATATTGATTTAAATTACCAGCGTCCGCAGCCTTCTTTGGATCGCAACGAAGGGTGGAAATTACAAGAATTATGGGCAGGTATCTATGGAATAGGCTTTATTACCCTAGTAATTTTTAAAATTATGCCTGCAAAGGCCCTATTCATGTGGTACTGTTTAGGAGCTTCATTGTTTTTGGTCAATTCGGTTCGTACCTTGGCGGCCCATCATTATCGAAACGCTGAGGAAGGTGAACTGAGTTTTACCGATCAAATACTGGATTCCATCAATAATCCTGGAAACCGATGGATCACGCCACTATGGGCTCCCGTAGGTCTCCGGTTTCATGCAACGCATCACCTGTTTCCCGATCTTCCTTATCATGTACTAGGAAAGGCGCATAATCGTTTGTTGGAAGATAATGGAATAAACTCTTTTTATGGAAAAACTGTTCAATCTGGATTGTGGCCCTCTCTGTGTCAGTTGTGGAAACAGGCGGGTTTTAATAATCTAAATAAAGGTGCAGAAATATGACCAAAGCTTTTTCGCTGCTCAATGAATTAGAAAATCAGGATGCAGGTCCAGCTCATTTAAAAAGGAACAAGATTGTTTCCTTATTAAAAGAGAAATTTGACTTCGAAAATACGCACCTGAAATCTCCGAGTATTAAAGAGAAAGGCATCCTTGCCAAATGTTTTGGATACCTGGCACCAGAACAAGCTAAAGAATTGGGCATCTATCCCTATTTCAGGGAAATTGAAGAGATCGATGGTTGCAAGGTGGTCATTGATGGAAAAGAAGTGATATCGGTTTCTACGAATAATTACTTGGGGCTTGCACAAGAACCACGAGTTGTTGAGGCTGCAAGGGCGGCTGTGGAGAAATTTGGAATTGGTTGTACAGGAAGTCGCTTCTTGAACGGGACTTTCAATCTGCACAAAAACCTGGAACGAGAGATATCTTCTTTTTTAAACCGCGAAGACACGATTGTCATGTCTACGGGGTTCCAAGCTAATCAGGGAACCATTGCGTGTTTGCTTGGAAGGAGAGATGTTGCATTTTCTGATCGCGAAAACCATGCCAGTATTTATGAAGGTTGTGCGGTGGCTCCTGGGAAAACCATCCGCTACCAGCATAACGATATGGATCATCTGGAATATTGTTTAAAAAATCATTCGGATGTCGAAGGTAAATTGATTTTGACCGATACGGTTTTCAGTATGAGTGGGGACATTGCAAACCTGCCCGTAATTGTTAAGCTCGCTAAAGATTATGGCGCCACGGTGATGATTGATGAGGCGCACGGACTCGGCGTGATGGGGGAGCAGGGAAAAGGAGTCGCCAATTACTTTAACCTGGAAAATGAAATCGATTTATATATGGGAACTTTTTCAAAAAGTTTGGGTTCCATCGGTGGATTTATTTCTTCCAAGTCCAAAATTACCCAATACATCCGACACAAGGCTTCAGCATTTATTTTTACTGCGGCTTTGCCTCCTGCTTCGGTCGCAGGCGTTACGGCAGGTTTGGATATTATGATTAGTGAGCCGGAAAGAATCAATCGTTTGCGCGAAAATACTGCTTTTATTAAAAGAGGCTTTTTTGATATGGGATTTCAGGTGAACAACAATTCCATTCCAATTGTTCCTATTAAAATTGGTGAAGAAGCTTTGACCCTTTATTTGAACCGACTCCTTTTTGACGAAGGTGTTTTTGCCGGGGTTGCAGTTTCGCCGGTAGTCCCCCCCCTCAATGCCATGATACGGACCAGCTACACCTCTACGCATAAGCAAGAAGACCTTGAAAAAGTTCTCGGGTCTTTCAAAAAAGTGGGGATAAAACTGGGGATCATCTCCAAGGAATAATGAGCTTCAAAGTTGCCGAGGTAAAAAACTCATCAGAGCTGGACCGATTTATCCGCTTGTCATGGGAAATATATAAAGACTATCCCAATTGGGTCCCCCCTCTAGTTTCTGAGCGGAAAAAATTTCTCAATCCAAAAATCAATCCTTTCTTCGACCGTGCTGAGGTCAAACTTTTGCTTGTAGAGGATGAAAAAGGCGCTCCCTTGGGTCGGATAGCTCTAATCCACGACCATATTTATCAGGAAAGCTATTCAAAAAAGACGGGTATTTTGGGAATGTTTGAGACCGTTGATGATGAAAATGTATCGCGGTTGCTATTTGATAAGGCAAAATCCTGGTGTGAAGAGAAGGGATTTAGCAAACTCATTGGACCAATGAACTTATCGATTAATCACGAATGTGGTCTCATGATAGAAGGGTTTGATTTACCTCCTATGCTGGGCATTCCATACAACCCAGGGTATTACGAAAAGCATTTTCAGGGATGGGGGTTTAATAAGTCAAAAGATTTAGTTTCTTTTAGGTTGGATCTTACAAAAATTCCAGAATATCTTCAAAATGCAGCCCATAAATTGGAGAAAAGAGGACGATTTAAATTGCGTAATTTGAATCTTTCAAGTTTTGAGGAAGAGTTGAAAATTATCTGGGATATTTATAACTCCGCTTGGGATTTGAATTGGGGTTCTGTTCCCATGACCTATAAAGAATTTGCATATGCGGCAAGAGAAATGAGGTCTTTTGTTAACCCGGAATTTTGTCTGATCGCGGAAGTAAAAGGGAAACCCGTAGGTTTTTCCCTGGCCCTTCCAGATGTCAATCAGGTATTGATTAAGCTGGATGGTAAGCTTTTCCCATTTGGTTGGGCAAAGTTTTTATGGAATAAAAATAAAATTGATTCCTATCGCGTCCTAACACTTGGGGTGAAAAAAAAATTCCGTGGATTGGGTATAGATGCTTATATGTATTATGAAACATATAAAAAATTTATAGAAAATGGTATTAAGTGGTGTGAGATGTCATGGATACTGGAAGATAACGCAGATATTATGGAGCCTATGTTTAAAATAGGAGGAACCCTTTATAAAAGACACCGCATCTATGAACGATCTTTCTCACCTTAGAGGCACAACGGTACTAGTTACTGGGGCGAATGGTTTTATTGGAAGCCATTTGGTTGATAGCTTGTTGTCTTTGGATTGTAATGTCCACTGTCTGGTTCGTAACTCATCAAATTTAAGATGGCTTTCGTCATCCAAGATACAATTTCATTATGTTGATCTGGCGGACCCCGATTTTAAAATCCCTAACCTTCCGAGTATAGGCTTTGTCTTTCATTGCGCGGGTCTCACCAAGGCAAGGAACCGGGATGAGTATTTTGATATCAATTCCAGAGTTTGCACGACTTTATATGAACAGTGTTTTGCTTATAAAGAGAGTATTAAGGGAATCGTGCATTTGAGTAGCCTTGCCGCAGCAGGACCAGGTAAAGATGGGGTGTTGGTGGATGAGGCTACAACTCTGAATCCTATAACTTTCTATGGGCAATCCAAAAAGGCGGGAGAGGAAGTCGCTCTGAAGTATTCCGTATCTTTGCCGGTCAAGGTCATTCGTCCGCCGGTGGTCTACGGTCCTCGTGAGGAAAATTTATACACGTTTTTCAAATTGGTGAAAAAGGGCTGGGGATTGCAAATTGGCAGATCCTCAAAAAAACTTTCATTGATTTATGTTGCTGATCTGGTTCGGGCAATGATGGAGGTTTGTGACCCTCGCTTCTCGCAAAAGAAAACATATTTTGTTACAGATGGAGAAACCTACTCATGGCAAGAAGTTGCAAAAACTGCTGCTGATAAAATGAATGTTTCGATAAAAGCCTTGAAGATACCGGAAAGTATTTTGGTCCCCATCGCAATCTTTTTTGAGACTCTGGCGATGTTCAGTGCAAAGCCGGCTTTATTTGATCGGCAACGGATGATTGATATCCGGCAAAGTTGTTGGACGGCTTCCTCTGAAAATTTTTTTCGCGATTTTGATTTTACTCCTCAGTTCAAACTGACTACGGGTCTGGCGTGTACACTAGATTGGTATGTGCAGCAGAAATGGTTGTAAGTAATGACAGATGAAAGCGACCACGCATTAAAAGATCTCGCTGAACCCGTTAATATATATATCCATGACCCAATTGCGAAGAGACTTGTAAGGGTCTTAAAAAATACATGTTTCACTCCCAATCAGGTGACTTATCTATCCGTTCTGGTGGGGTTTGTATCGGGCTATTCCTTCAGTCAGGGGACCTGGGTCTCCAGCATCGCTGGTGGAATACTTCTTGAGCTAACTCTAATTCTTGATTGTGTTGATGGGCAATTAGCTAGAGCTAAAAATATGGCCAGTGATTGGGGGCGACTGATTGATGGCATTGCCGGATATTTTGCTTACTTGGCAGTGGTTTATGGAATTATTGTTGGTTACCCGGATTTCCAATCAGCGTTAATCGTCATAGCTGTCTTTACCGTTCTGCGCGCGATATCCTACGATTACTGCAAACAAACATTTGGCATGATGGTGCTGAAGGGGTTTGACGGAATGGACAGAGAAATTCAAAGCACTGTTGGGAAAATCGTTCAAAAATCATCAACGGTATTGGTTGTTTATTTTTATTATATGCAAGTACAGCAATTAATTTTTAGAGGTAAGTGGGCAACACTTTCTGAACTAAGAAATAAAGGGCATGTTGCTAACGCAATTCTCGATCTCGATCAACGACAACAATATTTTAAGAAAGTCAGTGTTCTTCTTAAGGTTTGGCGGTGGAATGGGATCGACTTTCCATTATTTCTTATTGCTGTATTAGGGATCATATCTATGCCGGGCCAAAGCCTAAATTTCCTTGCGTATGGAATTACCCTTCAATTTTTATTCACATACTTTTTGCATATTTATTGGACCCGCAATCTTTAAAACTATTTGTAGTTTTATGAGTGCTTTAAAACTACAAGAGAATTGTAAATAGTATTCAAAAAATGGAGGGTTTATTTAGACAAATCACAAGATGTGCAAGGGAGAATTGTATTCTGATGAGGTTTGATTTTTTATTGACTGTAACGCAACCGGGGAAATTTTAGTTGATTTTTCTTGCTACCCCCACTGGACTTCAAGCAGATACTTGGGGTCAATTTTTTATTGTTTTTAAGGATTAAGGTTAGTAGTATGGCAAATAATAATATAGATTTATTGTGAGGCATATGTTGCTCCTATTTGGAGTAACTTTAGTTTAATAAGTTAAATAAATAGATTTTCACTGGCATACGGCAAGATGCACAAATTGGAGTTTGGGTTATGAATCATTATTACTGTGGTAAAAAAAATAGCCTTAAAGTATTTGGAATCGTTCTATTTTTGGCGCTTTTTTCTCCTTGCGTAGTTAATGCCTCGGATGAGATGGTCAAGGAAGAAAAAAAGGAAATGGCGATCAAGTTAGTCGGTGATGCCGCTAAAGTGGAAGGGGGTAGCGAAGATTCAGAAGCTACAGCAGCAGCAGAGCATAAAAGCCTTTTTATTGAAAGCAGGTACCCTTCGGCCACTACGTGTGCAACTTGTCATCCAAAACATTTTGAGGAATGGTCTAAATCACAGCATGCTTATGCGCAGCTAAGTCCAGTGTATCTTTCATTCAGTAGCTTCACTAATGAGATTACTAGTGGTACTAATGGTGACTTCTGTTTTCGCTGTCATAGCCCCGTTGGCGCAAATATGGGAGAAAGTCCATTCATTTCAAACTTAGATCGACATCCCTCTTCGCGTGAGGGAATTACTTGTATCACCTGTCACAGACTAACTCAGAATTATAATAAGCGCAGCGGGCGTTTGTCGATTCGCCAGGGAGATTTGTTGGAGCCTGTTTACGGTCCTACTGGCTCGGGAGAATTGGACCGTGTACTTGAGGATGATGATTATAGAGTTGTTACTGAAAAAGGAAAACCAGGACGGAAGATTCATACCAAAGCCATTAAGTTTGCAACAATATCTGGCTCTACTTTCTGTGGTCAGTGTCACGATGTAACCCTGCTAAATGGTTTCAGATTAGAAGAGGCGTTTAGTGAATACAGGATGTCACCTGCGGCAGCTAAGGGTACCACTTGCCAAGACTGTCACATGGGTAAGGTTCAGGGTATTCCTTCAGGTTACGAGCATGGACCAGCTGCAGTGATTGGTGGCAAGGAAACAGAACCAAGAAAACTTACAAGTCATCTTTTTGCTGGGCCGGATTACTCTATAATACATCCCGGTCTTTTTCCCTTTAATGTAGAAGCCCAAGAGTTGGCAACGATGCGAGAGTGGCTGACTTTCGATCATGAGGCCGGTTGGGGGACAGATGATTTTGAGGATAAAGTAACCGAAGAAATGAAATTTCCGCCCAGGTGGGAGTCTGTTGATGATCGTTATGATGCGCGTGAAATACTAAATGTGCAATTCGAGCGCTTGGATTTTATGGAGGGAAAGCGGCGGGAAGTTCTTACGAACGGCTATAAAATGGGTAAGCCGGTGATTGTTCAGGATGATAAAGGTGGCCTCCGGTTTAAGGTGAAGGTGGATAATCTTACTGATGGTCATAACACCCCGACTGGATTTGCTGCAGAAAGGCAAGTTTTTATTCAGGTTACCGTGACAGATAGTACGGGTAAGGCTATTTTTAAGTCAGGGGATTTAGATCCGAACGGGGATGTAAGGGATCATGAGTCGGCCTACGTTCATAACGGTGAGCTACCATTGGACCCGCAGCTTTTTGACCTACGTGGAAGAGTCTTGGTAACTAATAGTCGAGGTGGAGAGCGAGAAGTTGTTATACCCGTTCCCTATCCTATTACGACAATTCCATTTCTTAGGCCGACTACTCGTTCACTAATTCTTACGGGTGAGAGCCCTGTGGAAAGAATAAATCGCAGAAGTATTGCTCCTTTGGATCATAAGTGGGCGGAATATTCTGTTGATAGTGATTTGCTTACGGGTAAAGGCCCATATAAGGCTAAAATTGATTTTATTGCCGGAATGGCGCCAGCCAACTTGATAGGGGCTATAAAAGGGCAAGGTTTTGACTATGCCATGAGTGCTCGAGAGGTTGCTGATAAGGTTGCTGCCGGATATCAGGTTTTATATAGTGAGGAGTTAACCTTTAAGACTGATGCGAATAAAAAAGTTGCAGGTATTGAAAAGGTTGCGCAAACTTCATTTTTGGATGCTATTGCAAATATTTTTAGGTAGTTCTTTTTTGTGAGACAGCAAAATAGTTGTCTAATAAAAAAAGATTTGCTCATTGATTAGAGGAGGTCAATGTTGAGAAAGTCTTTGTGTTTTTGTATGCGTGGTATTTTATTTGGCGGATTTTTAGTATTCCTGACGCTAAATCCTACCAATCCAGCATTGGCTGATTGGTTTCCATTAGGTGAAGGTGTTAGCACAAGTCGTTTTTCCGATGAGAAAATTCAACTTATAGAGCCGTCTGATACTGGCAACCGACCTCCTCTCATATACGAGTCGGGTGACGACTTTTTGGGGCAAGGGGAGCTTCAGGAAGGATTTACCACGCCCTGGGGTGCGGTGTGGCAACCACAATTCTGGGTTTTTGGGACATTAAGGTCTGGTGTGTTTTATTATGACGTGCCTCGCGTTAGAGGAGCTCCTGCTGCTGAGTGGGCTACTCGCTTAAGCCTATTTGCTAATCTGCAGTTAACCCATACTGAGAAAATAATAATTGGGGTTCGTCCGTTAGATAGGAACCAATTTAATCGCTTCACTCGCGTCCAGTTAAATGATGAGTTTGGCTCCAGTAAAATTGAACCTAACCTTGATATTAGAACATTATTTTTCGAGGGTGATTTTGGTAGTTTATTTCCGGCCTTGGATCCAGCTGGTAAGAAACCCATCGATTTAGGTTTTTCAATTGGTAGGCAAGCTTTAACATTTCAGAATGCAATAATGATCAACGATACGGTTGATGGTATAGGTATTGTTCGAAATAACATAAGATTTGCAGGAATTTCGGGTATGCGGAGTACTCTGTTCTATGGATGGAATGAGCTAGATCGTAGTGATGCGGTAAGTCGAGATAACAATAATATGATTGGCTGGTTTAACTCTATAGATACCCCTAGCGGAACGAGGAACGTTGATATGATCTTTATTGATGACGAACGCGAAGGTGGGGATAGTTTTAATATTGGTGGCGCCTCAATACAACGTCTTGGTCATTATAATACGGCTTTTAGAATTAATCACTCTCATGCGGAAAATGAAACTTCAAAGGCCCGTTCAGGAACAATTTATAGTGCTGAGGTATCTTGGACACCTTATAAATCTGATGATATCGCGTATGTTAATACTTATTATGTAGATGGACGTTATACTCAGGCCGGTCGAGAGTCAGTTGTAGGAGGGCCGTTAGGTGGATTAGGGATTTTATTCGCATCTCCTAGTTTGGGCAACTTTTTGTCAGAACTAGATAACTTTACTAATGAGGAAGCTGGCATTGTTTTAGGCTACGAGGCATTCTGGTCAGATGGGCAACAGGCAAATAATCACCGTAAAAGTTTGACTTTGGAGATAGCAGGAATTAAGGATTTAGATGATGCTCCAATTGATGACTTTGCGTTTGGATTTGAGTATCGTACTAGGTTGGCCCATAGAATACAATGGCAGGTAGATTCCGCGTATTCGGTTTTAGAGGATCGTGACGACGGATTCTCCCTTCGCACAGAAATTCGTTACCAGTTTTAATTCAAATAATAGATGTTTGTAAATTGACCAAAAAAAGGTCATACAAAAGAGAGGGTGTCATGACGTCAAATAAGAGTTTCTTTTTTTCTACGCTTCTTTTTCTTTTCGCGGTGGTTGTATATTTTGTTACTTTTCCTTCTATGGTAAATGCAGAACCTTTTGTAAAGGGTGCAAAGCTCTGTGAAGAGTGTCATGAGGAAGAATTTAAGGTGTGGTCAAAGACAAAGCATTTTAAGTCATTCCGCAGTGTACACCGTGAACCTAAAGATGCCAGTAAACCATCCCCAAAGAAAATATTGAAGGCGGTCGGCGGTCAAAAAAGAATGAAACGTAATAAAACTTGTTACCTATGTCACTATACTCTTCAGAAAAAAGATGCTGGTGCAAAACATCAGGTGAAATCAGGAACTTCTTGTGAAAGTTGCCACGGTGCGTCCTCTGATTATATGGACATCCATGGTGATTACGGTGGAAAGGATGTTAAAAGAGAGGCCGAATCCGCAGACCATAAGGCAAAACGAATTGCAGACTCAAAAGCGGCTGGTTTAATATGGCCCAGCATGAAATATGAAATTGCTGAAAACTGTATGACCTGTCATGGGCTTGCCAATCCAGATTTAAAGGCGGATGATCTCGCGAAAATGTTGGGTGCAGGCCATCCAATTAATCCTGAATTTGAATTGGTAAAATATTCTCAAGGCTCAGTTCGCCACCGACATTATCCTCCGAACATGAAAACCAATGCAGAGATGACTCCTAAAGAGCAAGCTGAGTTTTTTGTGATTGGTCAAGCAGCCGCATTGGTTTCTGCAACAAGCGTTATGTCTAAATCGAGTGAGGCTAAATATATCGAAGCACAAAAAACCCGCGCTGAAAATGCCAAGGCAGCACTTGCAGGTGTAGCAGAAGCTGCGGATTTATTAGCATCCCCAAGTCGAGCTAATGCTCTCAAACTGGCAGCGGCTATAGCTGGTAAAGATTTGACAGGTGCTGTGGGAAGCAAGCTTCCCGCCAAAGGGGATTATAAATAAGTACTGAATCAAAATAGAAATATTTTTTGGGTGGTAAATGTTACTCAGTAAGTTGTAAAAAAGCTCTGGGTTTTTGTTTATGTGTTAATTTTTGAAGGAGTGGATTATGGCTATAACCACCCAGTCACGTCCACAAAGATGGGATGAGCCTTTTGGCGCCGATATGACAGATGCGGACGTCGAGCGTTTGTTAAGTGTTCCAGAAATCAAAGCCATTGAAGCTGAAAAATTTCCATCTCGGATTTCCCTTGCGGGAATTCTCCGAAACGACTCCCGTATTGTACGCTATAAGGTGGGAGATATTGTCATTCGCGAAGGTGATTATGGCAACTCAGCCTTCCTGATTCTTAAGGGTAAATTGCGAGTCGTTCTGGCACCCGGTCTTCCCGGTGAAATGCTGGGTCGGACAAAAATCCAAAAAAAAAATTTTTGGCAGGCTCTAAAGCAACTTTGGACAAAGAAAAAAATTCCAGAGTTCAGAGATGTTCAGCGCTATAGTCAAAAAGAACGACTTCGAGAAAATGCTGATCCTAAATCTGCCCACGTTTTTCTCCAAGATGTACCCACCATTTTAGATTCAAACAAAACTGCGATTCTACAGGAAGGATCTTTATTTGGTGAACTCGCTGCATTAGGCAGAACACCAAGAACCTCAACAATTTTTTCTGAAAATGACTCTGAAGTTTTAGAAATTAGGTGGCAAGGTCTTAGAGAATTTCGTAAGTACGATGAAGGGTGGAGACGTTTAATTGATGAACGATATCGGCAAAATGCCCTTAAGGCCCATTTAGGGGCGACCTCCATTTTCTCTCACCTGAAAGATGATGAGCTTCAAGTGGTTGCAGATCATACTCTATTCGAAACATATGGAAAATTTGATTGGCACATTTCTTATAAAAAGTTGCAAACTGAAGATAGAGTTGAAGGCGTCAAAGATGAGCCAGAAATTGTAAAAGAAGGTACATACCCTGATGGTGTGTTAATGGTGCGCGCGGGTTTTGCAAGGATTTCCGTTAAAAGAGGAAATGGTACTCAAACTATTACTTATTTAAAGGCCGGAGATTTTTATGGAGCTGATGAACTCTATAGAGCTTGGAAAGGTGAACCAAATATCAGCTTAAGGGTAACTATAACAGCAATTGGATATGTGGAAATTCTTCGGGTGCCAACAAAGATAATTGAAAATCATTTGTTTGATTATTGGGATTCAAAAAGAAAAGGTGGAACAAGGGTTGGTAGCCCGGGGATAAAAAAGCTTAGTTCGGAGCCAAAAAAACAAAGGATACAAGATTTTTTTGATCAGACCCTTGTTGAGGGAGCTCTGCAGGAATGGTCTGTCCAGGAACGTTTTGTTAATGGAACCCAGGCAATGTTGATAAATTTGGATAGATGTGTACGTTGCGATGACTGTGTTCGGGCTTGCGCCGCAACTCACGATGGTAATCCAAGATTTGTTAGGCATGGAAAAACTTTTCAAAACTGGATGGTGGCGAATGCATGCATGCATTGTGCGGACCCTGTATGCATGATAGGTTGCCCTACCGGCGCGATCCATCGTTCCATGTCAGGTGGAATGGTAATCATAAATGATGATACCTGCATCGGATGTGAAACATGTGCGAATTCTTGTCCCTACTCGAATATACGCATGGTTTCGATTCGTGATAAAGAGGGTGATCATATATTAGACCCGAACAATCATAAACCCATTATTAAAGCGACTAAATGTGATCTTTGCGCAGACCAGTTAACTGGACCCGCCTGCGCTTATGCCTGCCCACATGATGCACTCAATAGAGTAGATTTTCGAGAAGTAACCATGAATCAAAATACTACAAGCTAATCATGAGAAGAATCTTTGGATATATATCTTTGGCCTTTATCTTTTTTATATTTATTTTGGTTTGGACTTTAAAGATAGACAATTCTCTAGGCTATTCGGAATTTGTAAGTGGAGGCGCTTTATTTTTTATAATTTCCTTTTTGTTTTTATTTAATATACGAAAACGTTTGCCTTTTTTGCCGCTATGGCCTGCTCATAAATGGTTTTTACTTCACACCATTATGGGTTTTCTGGCACTTTTATTATTCTGGTTACATGCGGGAAGTTTGTGGCCAAAGGGATTATATGTTCAGATTCTTGCAAGTTTATTTTATTTAACAACATTGTCGGGGATAGTAGGATTAATCATGGAAAAGATTTATCCTAATCTTTTGACTCGCATAGGTCTTGAATGCATATATGAACGCATTCCCCACGATATTGCAAAAATAAGAAAAAAGAGTGAGAAGCTGATTTTGGAATGCACAGAAAAAACAGGAAGTGATACGCTCGCAAAACATTATTTGGAAACATTAGGCTGGTTTTTTCAACGTCCACGATTTTTTATAAATAATATTTTTGGGGGACGGGATTCACATAACTGGATAATTCAGCAATGTGCAATTCTTGAAAGATTTTTGAATGAAGCGGAACGCGAATACATGAAACAAATATTCACTTTGGCTGAAATCAAAATAAAAATTGATCACCATTATTCTTTACAAACCATGTTGAAAAATTGGTTGCTTATTCATATTCCTCTGGCAGCAGCGGCAATGGTAATGGCAGTATGGCATTTAATCGTTATTCAGGTTTACTTTAATTAAATGGAAGAGAATAAGTTTGATCACGATAAAAGTTCTTATGAACGCCCCAACTTCCCTTACAAATGTGGCAGAGGCGCTATGTGGAGAACGCCCTGTTTTAAAGGTCCAAAAATAGATGGTAGCTGTGGGGGAACACAAGATTGTGAACCTTTTTTTAAAGAAGGCCGTTGGTCATGCCGCAGGGCAAAAGAATTTGGTGGTTCATGTAATGAAGGGCCAGGACCGAATGGAGAATGTTCATGGCAAAGACCACCTTGTGCCCCAAAAAAAACTTTACGGTCTATTCGGGGACAAATATCCTTTTTGACAGTAGCAACTATTATTGCTTTATTAGCTGGTTCTTTGGCTTTGAACCCAGAAGGTAGGGGTTTAGTTAGTGTTTCTGATGCTGGTCCTTTATCGAGGTCACATGAGAAGTTTACAGAAACAAAGGGTTGTTCTTCATGCCACTCTGCTCATGCTCAAGGGCCTGTTGCTTGGATAAAAGCCGTGTTTTCTCAGGAAGATATTTCGGTAGGTTGTGCTAATTGTCACTCTTTCAGCGGGTCTGGCTCGATCTCCCATAATAATAAAGATTTGATAAAAGATCGGGAAGTTAGAAAAACTGAGTGCGTCATTTGCCATCGTGAACATAATGGCGAAAGAATGAACAACCTAAAATTGACTGGTGAACAATGTAATACCTGTCATAAAAATAAGTTTGATAGTTTTTCAAAGGGGCATCCGGAATTTCCTGAAAAATATCCTTACTTTAATCGCAATTCAATTAAGTTTGATCATAGCTCACATTTAAACAAACACTTCGAAAACCCTAAGTTTTCTGATAAAGGACCCAAATCTTGTATGGGCTGCCATCAAGTGACTTTATCGGATCGCGAGGTTCGACCTCAGGCTTTTGAAATCATTTGTGTTGAATGTCACGGATCCCAGATCAAGAAGAAAGAGTTGGTCCTGCTTCGCCTTCCCGAATTTATGCAAAACTATATTGATGGGGACTCATTGATCCAAGCCTGTAACGCTCCAGCTCAGGATAAAACCGAGGAAGAGTTTCTCAGTGTTTCTACTGAGATCCCAGCGTTAGTTAGTTCTTTCTTATTAAATGTTCCAGAAGATGATCCAGAAACTTATGAAAAGCCTATGCAGGAACTCATTTTGGCCATGGCAGAAGAGAGTATTCTCCCTGTTGAAGATTTGTTAAACTCCCAAACAGAAAATCCTTTGGCCGATAAACTTTTATTGGGGATGAACCCAGAAGTACTTAAGCGCGCAGCCTGTTCCTGGGGGTTGAATCTGGAATATGAACCACCTGCAGAAGCAAAATTTGGGGGGTGGTATGCTGATATGTTGGAAGTTCGCTATAAACCCATAGGCCATCGAGATCCCGTAGCAAAAAGTTGGGTTGAGTTTGCTTTGGCCGTCTCAACCGCTCAAGACGATGAAGATAAGGCGACTCGAGCTATTGCAATGCGAGATGAGGTTATATCAGACAAAGAAGGCGTGGGAGGGTGTGTCAAATGTCACGCTATAAACGAAACGATCACTAAAGAGGGGAAAAAAGAATTGGAAGTTGAATGGAAGTATAAGAATGTAAATAATAGACCACATTCTCAATATTCCCATTCGAGTCACATAGAAATAATGGGGAACAACAATTCTTGTTCAAATTGTCATATTTTAAATAGCCAAGCAGATTATATGGCCTCGTTTAAGAGTTTTGATGGGACTGAATGGTCTAGTAACTTTGAATCCATCGAAAAGAAAACTTGTATGCAGTGCCATGTGAAATCAAAGATAAATCAGGATTGTCAAACTTGCCATGTTTATCATCTCAACCCAAGATTTAAAAAGAAAATGTTTGCTGTGAAAAAACAAATTCCAGAAATTCAAAAATGATTTGCAAAAGACAAATGAAGTTGTCGTGATAAGGAGAGAGTTTTGCTGAATACTGCTATAGGTTCTATTGCACTATTGTTCTTGTTGGCTCTTTTTGCCTATGTACTGATTCTCATTATAAACAGTTCCAGGGCGCTGACTTTAAATCAAAAAAGAGCTGATCTGGAAGGAGAGTTGTTAAAGGTCCGTGTTGATCAAATCATTGAAGCTAAGCGATTGGAAAATGAAAAGGCGCGCTTATCTTGGAATGGATTTAGAAAATTTGAGGTGGTTTCGAAAGTTAAAGAAACTCATGACATTACTTCATTTTATCTTTCACCTCATGATGGCAAGCCTCTGCCAAGTTTTTTTCCAGGGCAGTTTCTTACTTTTCAGTTAAATATTCAGGGCAATACACATCCAGTTGTTCGCTGCTATTCCTTATCCGATAGCCCTCATCATCCAGATAGATATCGAGTCTCAATAAAGAAGGTCCCGCCCCCTAGGAATGATCCAAAAGCACCTCCTGGGTTAGTATCTAACCATTTTCATGAATCCATAAATGAAAATGACATTTTAGATGTCAAAGCGCCGAGCGGCCAATTTTTTCTCGATATCAATGCTAAAGGCCCAGTTGTTTTACTTGCAGGCGGAGTTGGTATCACCCCCGTTCTTAGTATGTTAAATGCGTTAGTAGAAGTAGACTCACAAAGGGAAATTTGGTTTTGTTTGGGAGTGAGAAATAAGAAAGAGCATATTATGAAGGAGCACCTTGAAAAAGTTGCTAAAGAAAACCCGAATGTAAATTTGCAAGTTTTCTATAGCTCCCCAGCTGAAACTGATTTTAAAGAGAAAGATTATCATATAGAAGGGAGAGTCAAGGTCAGCAGTTTGATTAACTTACTGCCTTCCAATAATTATGATTTTTATATTTGTGCACCACCTCCGATGGTTGAGGATTTGCGTAATGATTTAGCTGCTTGGGGTGTGCCTAAAACCAGTATCCATTTTGAGGCCTTTGGTCCCGCAACGGTTAAAAAATGCACAACAAATTCTAAAAGTGAAGGTGTACCAAAAATTGATGTGAGTTTTACTAAGTCTGGAAAAGTTTTTCCCTGGGATCCAAACTTAACCTCGCTGTTGGAATTAGCTGAAAATAATGGAATTCCTCTAGACTCTGGATGTCGAGCTGGAAATTGTGGCACTTGTTTGACGGCGATAAAAAGTGGTGAGGTGAGTTATGTAGGAGAACCGGGATCCCTACCCGAAGAAGGGTCATGTCTGGCTTGTATTGCAGTGCCTAAAGGTGATCTCACACTGGATGCTTGATTTTTTCAGGATAACCCGAGATTTAGTTGCTGGATTTTTTAAACGAACCTTTAATCATCCGGTAGGCAAGACGTTTTCCCTCATGTTCGATGGGATGTCCAATATGATTGTCACACTCTGTGCAGATTAATACAGGAATATTAGATTTTCTTCCACTTGATTTTAGAGCTGCCAAAGATTTTGGTTGCAGTATCTTGTCCAGATAGAGCCTAATTAATTGACCGGATCCTTCCTTTCGATAGCGCACAATAAATGTGCCGCATTTCCCGCAGTCAATATCCAGCTGTCGGCTACCCATACCACTCTCTTAAAAATCAAAAAAAATTATTAGCAGGGGGACGTTAAATTGATGTTCAGCCTTGCTGAATACGGTTAGCAACAAGCCCCATTTTCGCTAGCGGGAATACCTTCTTGTGCCGGTGCAACATTACAATCAAATGAACCGTAGTGAGTTTTGAAGTCTCCTGTCATTTTGAAGTGGTCACCGAATCGAGATTCGCTCAGCATTTTGTAGGTGTTTCCACATACAGGAACAGGAATTCCGGTCTGAAAATAATGATGATCGTCCAGAGTGAAACCATGAGGGAATTCGGGAATCGTTCCTTTATAGTATGCAACATGACCATAGTTTTCGCAGATATCTTCAAAGTCGGATTTAAAGGTTCGTACGGTCATAGAGTAGAAATCAATCATACCTGCTTTGCGCTGGATATCTTCATTGTTCAAGGTGATGGGTGTTTTCGAGACGGCCCGGTAATCCAGGCAACCGACTTTAGCAAGCATACGTCGAAAGTCTTCCATATAGAGAGCACCTCCCAGACATTCTCCCAGCAGAACCGCGTCGGTGGTGAGTGGTTCGGGAACACGTCGACCGGTGAAGACATCCGACAGATAAAGTTCTCCTCCGGGTTTTAGTACTCTGAAAATTTCCCGGAAAACACTTTCTTTATCAGGCGAAAGATTTACGACGCAGTTGGAGATAACTACATCAACAGAGTTATCTTCAAGGTTGGCAGTAGCGAGATCCTCAATCCATCCTTTACGAAAATCCACATTAGGTTTGTCTAAATTGAATTTACTAGTATGGTAGCCGACATGCTTTCTTGCCACCGCCAGTTGTTCGTCTGTCATATCTATGCCGATGACCAACCCATTCGGGCCAACCACTTGCGCGAGAAGATAGCAGTCACGTCCTGACCCACAACCTAGGTCGACTACGGTTTTTCCATAAAGTGCGGATGGAAAAGTAGAGGCGCATCCGTAGAAACGGGATTGCACTTCCTCATGTATATTTTTTAAATAGGGCCTGAGGTATGCGGGCATTGAATCTGCGGCACAACAGGCACTGGTTTGTAGATCATTTTTAGTTTTAAGAATTTTGCCGTAGTATTCTTGAACGTCTTCACGAATATCGGTGCTGGTCTTCACATTAAATCTCCTGAGCGTTGAAAAGAGTGGAAATAAGTTTCCCCACTCCTTATAAGCTGAGCTGGTTTTTCAATTTATTTTTAACCATATCATTTTATATAAAATATTCTATATATAGGTAGTTATTTTTTGTTGAGAGACTAAATACTTCCTTACAGAATTTCGGAATAAATGAAACTAGCTTGACGGACCGAGGCGGGCTATTAAATAATTGAATTATATAGCTTTGTTTGCTAGCTTGAATTGATTTTTCTTTTCTGTTTTTGGGGTGTTTAAATGGATACCGTACTCTGGATCATCTCTAAGGTTTTTTGGCGGCTGGCTTCACCGGATGTTAGCTTATTGTTGGTGCTATCGGTAGGAGTTTGTTTGTTATATTTTGGCCGGGAAAAGCTTGGACTAAGACTGGTTGCATTTACAACTACTATTATTATACTGTTTTCCTTGCTTCCGATTTCCAGTATGTTGTTGATCCCTCTTGAGAACAGGTTTCCCATTCCTGAACCTCTTTCCGAAGATATAAACGGAGTGATTGTTTTGGGAGGAGCTGAAAGTCCTAAACTCACTCAAGTGAGAGGGCAAGCTAGTCTTGGAGATTCTGCAGAACGCTTGACAATTTTTGTGAGTCTTGCCCGTAGGTTTTCTGATGCAAAATTTGTTTATGCAGGCGGACAAGGTGCCATAGGTGCACAGGAGTATAAAGCCGCTTTTACAGCCAGGTTATTCTTTGAACAGATGGGGCTTGATCCGGATCGGGTCATATTTGATTCTCAATCCCGCAACACAATGGAGAATGCACAAAATATATTTAAACTTGTGAAGCCTCAAAAAGGAGAAAAATGGGTGCTGATTACTTCAGCCTGGCATATGCCCAGGTCGGTGGGCATATTTAGAAAATTGGGTTGGGAGGTAATCCCTTACCCGGTAGACTTTAAAACAACTGGAAAGTTAGAACTGACCCTGCGGGTCCCTCCGAGACTTTCTTCAACATCTGCCGTTTCAAATGCGATCTATGAATGGATAGGGCTCGCTTATTACAGACTTTTAGGGAGAACCTCAGAGTTGTTTCCAGGACCAACATAAAGTAAGTTTATGTAAAGCAGATTTGCATTCCGATATTTTGCTGATATCAATGCTCATGGGCTTATTGTAACTCCAAGTGCTATTGAAACTTTAAATTAAAGGCTTTTCTCATAAGGTCAAGAGGCCATATGAGCTTAAATTTTTTAGGGGAGGGTTTTGGGGTTTATAAAATAAATATGTAATATTTTAAATATTTTTGCGCCTTTTAGATCGGGTGCGTTTGGGCTATCTTGGAGGCTTAACTCAAATCACTTTCTTCAATAATCTGTTCATCCAATCCGCGTTCGAGAATTTCATCGGCAATATCTCCGTAACTGCCTGATTCGTAGTCATCCACATTTTGTTCGTCGAAATCATCAAAATGGAGGGAAAATTCATTAATGCACCATTCGCGAATAGGAGTGCTGAACCTTAAAACTTTTTGAACGGCTTCTAGTTTTTCCATTTTATTAATTTAAGTAGCATTAATTCAAGGAATTAAAGTGGTTGATGTTTTGTAAAATGGGGGGTAAGGCAATTGTCTGGGAAAATGCAGAATTTGGGGTCCTTGTGATTTTCATGCCATCTCTTAACTGAAGGACTTCTTTAAGAGTCAATGGTTGAGCTTTGGGGGCTATGTAAGAAAATGAATTTGTTGATTTAGGTGAATTGCTCATAATTCAAAAATGAAAGTTACTTGTTGTTTAGATGCAAAAAATCATTTAAGGGATTTAAAATTTACGTT
>Ga0209631_10002353_pt1 | contig 22737 bp, 31 predicted proteins | sample COG_08_FD_184752 | JGI IMG/M metagenome (GOLD analysis project Ga0209631, IMG submission 184752) | Pelagic Microbial community sample from North Sea - COGITO 998_met_08 (SPAdes) (version 2) | ecosystem: Environmental > Aquatic > Marine > Neritic zone/Coastal water | place: Helgoland, sampling... | reverse complement strand
ATAACCAAAATAACCAAAATAACCAAAATAACCAAAATAACCAAAATAACCAAAATAACCAAAATAAAAATAAACCCACCTGTCGAAGAAGGCGACTTTCTGCACGAGGAGCGCCCTGAAGAGGTCCTCCCGGAGCCGCGCGACGACTTCCTCGCCTACCGCGCACACGTTCTTGACGTAGAAGAACGTCAGCACCGGTTCCATGACGTATATGAACGTGATTGATGCGAGGAGCTTTGGGAACTGCGACTCGGGTCTTTGTCCGATGAGGACCTCTATGAGTTTGGACGACAGTACTGGGGCGGACAGGAGTAGGCCGGTTGCTAGGGCCATGGCGCATGCGGCGACGATAACGCGCGGCCATCGGCGTCGAACGACTCTCCACACCGCCGGGATGAGGTCGAGGGATTCGCCGAGGGAGAGCCTGGCGCGCTCGCCCGCATCGAACGCGGACTTATCCGAGAGCGATGGGTCTTGTACGTCGACCATGGCATCGACCATGGTACCTGTGCGGGGCTCCTCCGGGTCGGACGCGGCGACCGCGCGCGTCCGCACCCTCCTCACCGCGTCGTCCCGGGCTGCGAAGATCGCACTTGGGGATCCCCGGACGAGGAGCGCGCATCGCGTCGTTCGTCCCGGGGATGGCACCGCGAGGCGGCGGGAAGGCACCGCCGACGCGCCCGGCGATGATGACGATGCGCCGCGCCGCGACGACGCGATCGCGGCGCGCGCGCCGAGGGAGGCGACGGCACCGATCGCGAGGGTCATGGATACTCGCGCGTGGGTCGGTTCGATCGCGTGCTCGCCGTGCGCCGCTCGCTTCGAAGTGCGAGACTCGCACCGAACTTTACATGTCGTGACGTGGCTGCCGCGGAACGAAGACTTCGCAAAAACTTTTTCACGCTAAAAGCTCAATCCCGTCAAACAAACACGGCTACGCGCTAAGAGACTCTTACGTCACCACGCCTACTCGCACTTGATCGCCTTGTAGATGTGCATCACGAACAACTTCGACGCCCTGAACCCGATGTTCCCGAGCATCAGGAAGAACCCGTAGCAGATCGTCCCCATGTACCCGAAGAAAAACGACGTCTGCATGAACCTGTGCACAAAACACTTATTCGTCAGTCCAATAGCCCATACGTAAATAAAAAGATGAACTCACCCGCTCATGTCGCTCCTGTGGAAGTAATAGTAGAAGCAGTACCCGTAGATGAAGCACCCGGTGCTCCCGCCGCAGAGCACCGCCCGCCACCACCACTCGTGGTCCTCCACCGCCAGCTGGAAGTACGTCAGCGCGATGGTGATGAACGCGGTGACGATGACCAAGATGATGAAGACGATGAACAGGATGCTGTAAATCGTGTACACCTTGTGGCCCCACACGCTGGCGAAGATGTAGTAGAGCTCGATGTAAATAGCGGAGAAGGGCAGGAAACCGGCCATGACCATCTGGGGTACGGTGCTCCTGTACCAGGGCAATTGCGGGATCTCGCGAGGGTACTTGGTGGTCCTGCACGGCGCGTTGAACTCGCCCTTCGCGTTTTTCCCGGCGATGCCGCCGAGCACCTGTAATACACAAAACACGACATCGATCAGTCTGATTGCCCATACGAGAGTTGAAATAAACGCACCGTCAGCGGAAACGTGACCAGCGCCCATATGATGATGATGACGCAGATGGTACCGAATGGCAGCGCGGCGGTGCTTCTGTACGCGATCGCCACCGTGTTTAGGAACGAAAACACGATGAACATCGGCCCGCAGAACAGGAAACCGGTGAGCAGCACGTTGCGGACCCTGCGAATGAATGAACAAAAATGAACGCGTCAGTCTAATCGCGCACACGGAAACAAATGTAATACGGAAATAGAAATAAACGTACCAATTCTCGCCGCCCATCTGCCTGTAGTTGTTAGCCGCGACGTACCCCGCGATGCCGGCGGTGAGCGCGTAAAGCACGATGCACGCCGTGAGCAAGGCGCCTCTGTTGTACGGGTAAAACACCCCGACGAGCGCCAGCACAAAGACGAAGAGGACCATGGCGAAGAGCTGGGTCCCAGTGCCGATGCAAGCGCAAAAGAGCGAAACTGAAAACAAAACACAAGGACTCAGTCGAATTGCACATAGCATCATAAAAGAAATGGACTCACCGTGTCTTGGAAATCGAAAGACGTCGCCGTGTATGTATTTCCATCCAGTCTCCTCCGCCTCCTCCGCGGCGTCGTCGTCCCTGGTGTACTTGAGAAAATCGTTCTTGAGCACGCGCATCAAGATGGTGGCGAGGAACCCAGTGAGCAATAGGACCGTGACGCACGAGTTGACGATTGAGAACCTGTAATACACAAAACACTCACCCGTCATTCCAATTGCCCGTACGGTTGAGAATTAGAATTAAAATGCACTCACCAGTGAATCTCCAGGTGCTGCGGCAGGAACGAGTACCTGCTGTACTTTTCCATCCTTCGGTCAAACGGGATGTGCGTCTCTTTCCACTTGACGCTGTACGAAAACTCCACGTCCACGTCGTGATCATCCGTGATGTCCACCGTTCGCAGCGGATCGGTGGAGACGTTTATTTCGATGACTCGGTCTCCGTTGTACGCCACGTCGAAGTGCACGTGGGTGAACAGGTAGTACCTCATCTCGGGCGCGCCTGTAAACAAAACACACGACGTCATACTAATCGCCCATACGGAAATAAAAAGAAACGTACCCGGCTTGAGGATCTTCTCAATCTTCCCGATGAACCCCCAGATGGGCAGGTCGTCGTAGTACATCTGGAAGTAATAGTCGTCTTTGACGGATTTGCGAAAGCGTTTCAGGTCTTTCGCGCCGAGTGTCCTGTGGCACAGCGATTCGTCGTCGCGGTCTACTCGGAACGGGACCGAGTACGGCGTCGAGCTCATGCGGTCGCCTTGGAGCACTTCGCCGAGGTCCTCGCGTTTGCTCACCTTGCCGTCCACGGGCTCGCAGAACGGCAGGTCATAGTACTGGTACGTCTGTGTTGAAGGCGGATGGGGAAGGCGGGGGAGTCAGCGGGGGGTGAGTTGTTGGGGGGGGTGATCGATCGAGAGCGGGAGCCATTTTAACGAATGAATGAATGCCGACTTCGTCGTCGCGTTGGGTCCGGCGATCGACCGGTACGCACCTCGGATGGGTTGTGAAAGGGTCCGACTTTGTTCGCGTACAGCGGCACGGTCTCTCTGAGCTTGTACGTGTGATCGTACGCGCTCAGCAAGTGTCGCGCGGCGCGGTCGCTGAGCCTGATCTCCGGCTTGGTGGTCCCCGTAGCCGTCGCATCGACGCCTTGGGGTGAGATTACGCCGAGAAGGGCGAGGACGAGCGCGAGCGCCGTGGTCGATGCCGATCGTGGCGCCATCTTCGATCGCCGGTTCGCGACGCGCGACCCTTCGGAGATGTCGCGGGTGTGGCGCGAGGTGGGCGGAAGCGCGTCGCGTCCCCGCGAGTGCGCGTCTCCGGCGAGGTGACCCGGTAAGAAATGAAATGGGCCCGTTAGCTCTGGCGCGTCCGGTCTGCCGGTGCGAAAAGGGCCGTTTTCTCGGAAACATCCCGTCGCTTCCATTGGCGAAGACGCGGGGCGTGGGCGCGATGGGCGGGAGCTCCAGGCCGGGCGTGGCGTTCTTCGCGACCGGCGACACCTTACCACTCGCGCGGTCCGTCGCCAACCGCGTGAACGCGGCGACGGGACTGGAACCCTACTGGTTCACCCCAAGGCCCGACGGGCGGGGGATCAACCCCAACGACGCGTCGCTCGCGCCCCCCGGTGACGCGCGCGAGCTCGCGCATCTCCTGTGCACCGGCGCGGCGGCGTCGCGACGCCCCGCGCCGCGCACCGGCGGCTCACCCCTCGGCAGCGGCCGGACAACCCCGACGGACGCCGGCGCGCGGTCACGGCGAGGAAGCAACGCGGGAATGAGCGCGGCGGCACTCATCGCAAAGGGCGAAGCCGCGGTACGACTGGGCGCGCACGACCTCGCCAACGACGCGTTCGCCGCCGCTCGCGCCATCGCACTCGCGGAGAAGGAACGACGCTCGCCGTCCCCGTCGCCCTTGAACCCGGAAGGCGGCGACGACAACGCCGTCGCCGAGGCGGCATGCCTAGCGGCTAAAAACTTCTCCCCAGTCGCCGTCGCGTGCCTCGACGACGAACGCTCCATCGACGCCGTCGTCGACGTACTCACAAAAAACAACCCAGCGACGCAAGACACAAACGATGGCACATTTCGCACACGTGCGGGTATGCTCGTGAGTCTCGGGACGGTCAGCGAGGCAGTCGCGGAGCGATGCCGGGCTCGATGCGAAGCAGCGAACGTCGGTGAGTTTCTTTTAATCTTCGTATGGGCAATTAGTGACTGACGTCGTGTGTTGTTTAACTCGTACAGCTTATGTCCAAGCCGCGTTGGTCACCGGTGAGGCGGACACCGGCGAGAGCCACTTCGGTGTCACCACGTCCGCGTACGTGGCATCCGACGCGGGTGAAGATGCGGTGGCAGCCGCGGAGGCGATCGTCTTCGTTCCCCTCTGCGGCGGGCGCGGTCGGATCAAGCGAGTGGCGCTGGCGGAGGATGCCATCGGTGCTCGAGCCGCGCAGGTACGTTTCTTTTTATCTTCGTACGGGCAATTAGGTTGACGACATGTTTTGTTTGCGCAGCTCGAGGACATGTCTCGGTTGATCGCGGATCAATCGATGGAGCTGGACGGCGTGATTGAGCTGCACGAGCGACTCGAGGCGAAGACTGAGGAGTGCGAGTCACTCGCGGAGAAGCTCGCGGAACTCGAGGCGCGTATGGGTATCCAGAGTGAAGAGTTGGATGCGGTTCGCGCCGAGGATAAATCAACGAATGATAAATCCGACGAGCTCGCCGAGTTGAGGGAAAATCTCGCAACGCAGACGGCTTTGTCGCGTACACAGTGCGAGGAAATCACGGTACTCAAACGGCAACTCGAGGACCTGACGCATCGCACATCTCGAGACGCGGAGACCGGGGCGGAGGAACGCGCCGTGCTCGTTAAACGAGAAGCCGCCGGTGAGTTTATTCTTATGTATGGGCAATGTGAGTGACTGACGTCGTGTTTTCTTTTAACAGCTCGCGCCCGGCTAGAGGAAGACCTTCGACTCGACTTCGACTCGAGAGTTTCCGTCAAGGATGACACGATATCCGACCTTCACGAGGAAGTACGACTGGCGAAAGAAGAATGCGGCACGTTAAGGCGGCGCGCGGAGGACGCCGCGATTAAACTTCGGAGCTCCGAGTCCCAGCTCGCGGCGACTACTTTGGCGAAATCTTCGCTCGAAGTTTCATTCGCGGAAACGACGAGCTACTTGAACGACACCCGGAAGGCTCTAGAAACGCTCCAGATGGAGATGGAGGATAAGATCGCGGCGCACAGGACGCGCGCGCGGGAGGCGGCCGCGTCGGAGGCGGCGGCGAGGGCGGCGCTCGAGGCTGAGACGGAACGAGCGTCGAAAGAAACGTCAGAGGCGAATAAAAGATGCGAAGAAGGTGAGTTTCTTTATTTCAATGCGTGTACCTGTACGGGCAATTGGACTGACGTCGTGTTTTTTTATCATAACAGCCGAACGAATCGCCGAGCGCGAAACGAAACTCGCGAAAGACGCGACGCACCGAGCCGAACACGTCGACGCATCCATCGCCGACGCCACCCATGAACTCGAACTTAAGATTGCGGAGCTCGAGGCGCAGTGCGAGGTTCGAATCAGGTCCGCGGGGGAACAACTCACGCGAGCTTCGGTACGTTTTTATTTGTTCTCTCACTGTTTGCCCATATGAACGTTGTGTTTTTCAGGATGAAATCGAGCGGCTCGCCGGCGTCGCCGCCGACTCTGACGCGGCGCAGCTGGACGCCAGAGCCGAAACCGAACGACTCCGCCTCGCCCTCGCCTCCGCCACCGCCGAACACGCACGGCTCCGGGAAACAAACGGGACGTTCGACGGGTTGATCGCGGGGTTGAAGGCCGAGGTACTCGCGGCTGAGAAGAAGGCCGAAGAGGGTGCGTTCATATTTTTATTTACGTATGGGCAATTGGATTGACGACGTCGTGTTTTGTTACTAACAGCTGAGTTCGCGGCAAACGAGAAAGACGCCGAGGCGCATTCGAAAATCACGGAAGTCACGGATACGTTAGTCTCGGTGCAATCGCGGGAGGCTGCGACACTGGCGGAACTCGCGACGACACGCGGCGCACTCGACGCGGCGCGGGTAAAGGCGACGGAGGCTGTCGCACGAGCCACCCGCGACGTCGGACCCATCGGCGAGTTACTGGTAAGTTTATTTTAGTTCCTGTATGGGCAATTGGTATGACGTCGTGTTTTGTTAACAGGCGGTGGACGCGAAAGCCTTCAAGGAAACACTCGAAGCCGTCAAGGCGGGTGCAAAATCGGCGAATGAAGCGGTGAGGGAGGTGTGCGACGCCCTGGAGCGTGCGTTGGACGGAGGGTACGGCCGAGCGCGGGTCTGCGTCGCCGAGAGGTTGGACCCTGATGTGGGTAAATACCCAGTGCTCACCGTCGCGGCTGACGGCGAGGAGGCTTCGAGGTGAGTTTTATCTTTTTCTTCTCTCATGGTAACTGTTTGCCCATATGAACTTTGTGTTTTCAGGTTCGTCACGCGAGGGAAACGACTCGAGCCCGGCTCACTCGCGCACCACTGCATCACCGCGGCCACCGCCGGCACGTTCAACTCAGCGACCCATAACCCGCCTTCTTCCGATGTCGATTCATCGCTGAATTCGAGCATCGATGAGGTTCGAGTGATGCGAGGGGTCACAGCGCTGCGAGGCTCCGGCCGGGCGGATGCCGCCGAATTTGAAGATTCTTTACGGAGAACTCGACCGACGGGCAGTCAGGATACCCGTACCGATACACGCGTGGGGTCCATATTCAGCGCCGCACCCGGCGCGGGCGTCGCCGTCACGATACCCAGCGCGTTGTCGCATCCGACCCGGGTGTTATGCGCGGACACGCGGGACCGCGATTCGCCCCTGAGCGCGGGCGAGGTTGTGACGGTTCACGAAGCAGCCGAATTAATCGCCTCTGTGTATGCCGCCGACGCGGCGCGGGTTAAGCGTTGGACCCGCGCGGTGATACGCGATCGGTGGTCCGAGCTCGACGCCGGGTCGAAGGAGAACGACCCGCGATCCACGCACTTCTTCGATAACCCCGTCGCGGCGGCGCGCGTGCTGCACGAGCGGACGAGGCATAAACAAACGTTGGAGACGCTTCTTAAATCACATAATTTATTGGGGGCGCTCGCCGCGATGGGCCGACCCGACGGCACGAGCTCGCTCCCACCGACGCTCGCGACCCCGGCGGTGCTGTCCGCGTGGGCGGTGTGCGCGTGTGTGGGCACGGTGGATGCGCAGCCGCCGCCGTTCACGCGCGTCGACGCCAAGGTACGTTTGCATTGTAACTTTCGTATAAGATGGCCGATTGTACTGAAAAATTCGTGTTTTGTGTGCAGGCGTTCACTGATGCCTCCGAGGCGGCGTCCGCGGTGGATACCGTGCTGACCAGGCGACGTAAGGATACCTCCGCCAGCGACGCGCTCGGGATCGACCTCCGGCTACCCCCGGTGGGCAAGAGCGGGGACGTGCGTAAGATGGAGACGCGATTGAGGTCGACGGGGGATCTCGCGGCGATTCGCGCGAGTCGTCTATGGACAGAGTTACTCCCGTGCGTCGACGGATTGATCAACGATGCGGACGCGGATCCGATGGCCGCGATCAAGGTCCGGGCAGGGCTCACCGCGGACCGCAAGCTCGGAGACGCCACGCGCGCGCTGCTCGCGGCGGCGCCGATGCTCCGCGCGTCCCTCGACGGCGACGGGGAGTGGGCGGAGCTGGGCGGGTTCGCTCCTTCGCCCGACGCGGATCTGGTGTCCGCGTGCGGTGTGCTGTGGGCGTGGGCCGGGACGTGTGTATGCGCCTGGCGCGCGTGGGTTCGGATCCGCGAGATGCGAATCGACGAGAGCGCGGTGCTCTCCATCTTGGACAACATGGAACGCGACGCGAACATGGAAGCGGGGGTGTGAACGCTCGGGTTTGACGAAAAAACTCGTTTCGAAAATGTGATTTGATTCAAGCGCCGACGTCTTCTCATCGTGACGATTACAACAAACTCTCGACGCTCGCTTCAACATATAAGGTCAATACATCATTCGGTGGCGACACACACTAGCGGCGGCCTCGTGAGTGTGAACCCATCGGCGCTCGGCTGTGCGTCTCGCGACACCGCAACGTTCTTTTTTGGTTTTTGACGCGTTGTTTTTGGTTTTTTGTCACCCGCCGTGTGACTTGTTCTTGATGGCGGGATTGGATTCAGGTTAAAACCTGAGCCGCTTACCTGCGCTTGGAGCGGGTGGTGGACTTGGTGGGCTTGGCGTTACCCTTGAGCTTGTCGCTGAAGCCGGCGACGAGGCAGGAGAGCACGGAGATGCCCATGGCGATCTTGTTCTCCATGAGCTTCTCGGGGACGGCGACGGCTTTCTCGGCGGGTTGCTCCATCTGCCAAATCTGGACGAGGACGGTGAGCGCGCGCATCTTGGCGAACTCCATCTTCTCGGCGTTAGTCGCGGTCTGCATGACGGCCAAGATGGTCAGCGTAACCTGGGTCCACATGGAGACGGTCCACGCCATCATCTCGTAGACGCCGCCTTCGGAGCGGCACCCGCCCTTGCACGCGTAGTTGGCGCCGGGGAAGTCGGTCCAGATGAAGGACATGATGTAGAAGAAGAAGAGGGTGAACTGGACGAGGAGACCCGCGTGGGTGAGGTCGGCGAGGGAGGGAACCTTGAAGACGTTCTTGACCGCCTTCATGGAGCCGTTGAGGTTGTAAAGGCCGACCATGAGGAAAGTGGTGGTGATGGCTCCGCCCTGGAGGAATTCTTTGTGGACGGTGACGCCGCCCCACTGGGTGGAGCCGTGCGCGGCGAAGATGCCGAGGCGCATGAAGGAGGCGAAGCAGTTGACGGCGATGGTGCGCATGGCGGTCTGCTCGCCGGTCTTGAAGGCGACGAAGAGGCAGTCGAGGCCGCAGACGATGGCGCCGATACCGGCCCACTGCGCGGCGGACCAGCCGACGGGGCCGGATTTCTTGCCCTGGTACTTGGCGCCGGCATCTTCGAGGCCGAGAGTCTCGCCCATGAAGGTGGCGCCGTAGAAGACGTAGCAGAGGCCGTAGACCACGAGGGTCTTCTGCGCGAAGGACTTGTTATCGAGAACCATGGTGGTTTCTGCGCGGATGCGGGAGGGACGTGGTCAGCCGGTTGCCGCCAATTAAGAAAAAGCGCGAAAAAAGGATCCGTGTCATCGATTCTAATTTTGAATGCGAGTCGAGCGCATCGGAGCGCGACACGCGTGGATGCGCGCCCTTAAACCCAGGACGAAAACCACCGATCGACAATGTCGCCCTTCAAGCCGAGCAACTCACCTGGTACGATGCGTTTCGTCGTTTGAGCGACGGCGCGTTGTGACGATTGTCGGGCGTGCATTTGGCCGTTAGGTGACTCACCAGTCTTTCCCCCGCAATTTTGGTTTGGCGGGTTTTTTCAAATTTTCGATTGCAGCTGATTTCGGTGGGCAATCAGACTGGCGATTCTTGAGTTCGGACGTTCGGACAAACGCAAATCCGCCCAATCGCCAAACGGTTCTGAAAAACCATCCTCCAACGTGGATCCCACTCGGCAAAATGTGATTCGCAGCGGAAAAGCGGAAAAGGAAAACAGATGGGTGGAGACTCGCCCGTACACAACCTCGCTCGCCTTGCTTTACATCGACGTACTCGTCTATAACTCGCTTGAATACACCTCCTCATAACCGCGATCACACCGATATGCCGGCAACCTGGGGCCCGGCGTGCTCCTTCTTGACGCGGATCGGGTGCCTCTCCTCCTCCCCGGCGCCCGATTCCTCCCCAGGCGGGTGGTGCCCCGCCAGTTTCCGTCTCAAAGCCACCATCGCCTTGTCGAACCTGCACACAAAACACACCGTCATTCACTAATTGCCCATACGAAAATAAAAATAAACTCACCGTCGCCGGTCCAGAATCTTCAAACCGTGCCGCTCCACCATGAGCGTCAGCTGCGCGTCCGTGATGTCCAACAAATCCCGCTCGAACGCCACGCCCAACACACGAAAGTGAGCGACGTAATCGTCCAGCCTGTGCGCGTGTAAGAACGATTCGAACTTGTCACCCATCGCCAACGGTTCACCGGGATGCTCCTGTCCATGCGCGATGGCTCGAAATAAGCGGTTGACTTCGACGGGGGTCAACGCGCTGCCTTTGTCCCGGCGCACGTCGTCCCGCTCGATCATCTCGATATCCTCCTTCTCCTTGGCGCCCAAACGTGCGAACTCACGCCATTGCTCCGCGAGTCCCGCCGCGAACAGCCACCGGCGAAGCGCCAGTGTCATATCCTTGGCAACCTTTAAACAAAACACGTCGTCAATCCAATTGCCCATACGAGAATAAAAATAAACTCACCTCGAGCACTTCAACCGTCTCGCGGCACCGCAGCTTCTGCCACTCGGACGTCCCGTTCGCGAGGCCGTTGTGCGCCAGTTCCAGCGGCGTGAGGCGTTGGGCGTTGAGCGCCTCGATGTCGGCGCACGCGGCGACGAGCGCGGACACCACCTGCCCAGTCTTGCCGCCGTACACCGCCGCCGGGGTGGTTTCGAGGGCGCATCGATGAAGCGCTGTGAATAAAACACGACGTCATACGAATTGCCCATATAAAAATAACCAAAAATAACCAAAAATAACCAAAAAATAACCAAAAAGCTCACCGGTGTTGCCGTCGTCGTCCACGGCTGTGACGTCTGCGCCCGCGTGCATGAGCTTGACCACCGCGGAGGCGTGCCCGAACCGCGACGCGATGAGCAGCGCGGTGACGCGGCTCCCGTTGACGTCCGCGCCGGCTTTCAGGAGCGCATCCACTAAGCCGCAGTGGCCTTGCCGGGACGCGTAGAAGAGCGCGCACGAGCCTGTTAAAAAAAACACAACGTCAAACGAATTGCCCATACACGAATAACCAAAAAAAACCAAAAAACCAAAAATAACCAAAAAAAACCAAATTTACTCACCGAACTGATCGGTGGCGTGGACGTTGGCGCCCGCTTTGAGTAATGCGTCGACGATGCTGCCGTGGCCGTTGAGTGATGCGAGGATGAGTGGTGTGTCGCCGCCTTCGTTCGTCGCGTTGACGTCAGCCCCAGCGCGAATCAGCGAGTTGGTCACCAGCGGCCGTCCGAACGTGCAGCTGAGGTGAAGTGCTCTGGACCGATCGTCGCGGAGATTGCTGGTGCCGTCGACGTCCACGACGCCTTCCGCGAGGAGGCGGTCGACCTCGATGAGCCGCCCGGCGGCCGCGGCCTCGATGAGCTGGTCCTCGAGGCTCTGTTCCTCCTCGCTGGCGCTCTCATTCTCCATGTCCTCGACGTCCTCGTCGTAGTCGCTGCCGCTCATGATGATGCGCGAGGTTGCCGTGCCACGTGCCAATTTCCTTAGCCCCCTTTTCTTCCTTCGACGGGGGTTGCCGTGCGTGCGTGCGCTCGCGGCGTCACCGGGGTTTATGACGGCGCGCTCACGCCGAGGGGAACGCGTGCTCCTACGGTGCGTGTCTCGGTGCCGTCGACGTGGAACGGTCCTTCGTCGGCGCCGCGCGCGGTGTCCTGGCACCGGCGGACTCGGCAACCTCGCTTTTAAGTTACTTATCCGGGCTCGAGTTGAGTTGTTGGCGCCGATACCAGTCTGTCGCTACGCACGTTTCAAAGAGAGATCTCGCGTCCCCCTCGCTCTCACCAGACGACGGCGCGCCCTCGTTCGACGCGCAAAGATAGGAAGGCCACCCAGACGCAAGCCGCGAGGCAAGAAGGAAGAGGGCGGCGACCACCCAGCGCCCACCCACACGTCCACCATGGCGGTCGCAGACCCAGAGGACGCCGAAGAGGCTGTCGTCGAGCTCGACTCGGACGACTCAGACGCAGCCGGCGGCACCGAGGACGAGACCCCAAACGACGTCGCGGGCACCGACGACGACGTCCCAACCGGAGGCGGCGAGAATTACTTCGGAAGAGCCGCGAAGGAAGGCGCCGCGCCAGTCGGCGCCAACCCTTTCGCCATGCCGGCGCCATCCGCGGACGACGATTGGATGCGCGAGATCGCAGAGGCCAAACGGATGGTCGAAGCTCAGCGAATCAAACGCGAGCGCGAAGAGGCGGTGGAACGGCAAAAAGAGATCGAGGCCGCGGAGGCCAAAGGGAAGGTGTACGAGGAACGACGCAAGGCTGGTGATTCGCCGGCACCGGTGTCCGGTACGGGAGGACAGGGAGGAAGGCGCGAACGGAAAATCGTCCGAGCCAAACGGCCGACGGGGGGAGGCGGGCCGTCTGGCATGACGCCGACGTCCGGAGGAGACGGCGGCGGCGGCGGCGCGAGCCCGTTCGCGGCGTTCAGCTTCGCGCCGCCGCCCGCGTCCACGCCCGTGCGCACGGAGGATACACCTGTCGCGGCGAGTCCTTTCAACGTGGGGTTCTCGCTGCTGTCCACTCCGGCGGCAGAGATTCGTGATGTGGATGCGGATGTGAAGCCGGGTGGCGGAGGCGGGATCATGAGCCGACTGAGCGGCGCACCGAAGCCCTTCGTCGAGCCGGAGCCCGAGCCGGAGCCGGAGGAGGAGGAAGAAGAGGAGGAGGAGCCGAAGGCGGCGCCGTTCTCGTTCCAAGCGGCGCCCGCTCCAGCGCCCGTCGCGCCTCCAAAGTCGGCTCCGGCTCCGACGCCGGTTCCAAAGTCGACGACGTCCGCGCCGGGTCGCACGGCTCTGGCGGTCGAGCTGGATCTATGACGTAGTCGCTAGTACGTTGAATCGTTCCACCGAGCACGCGTCGGTACTCGTACTCGCTCGTCACCGTTAGCTACTGTTACATCGGGAGAGAGTCCCGTCTGGATTTAATCTAATCTCTTACTCGTTTGGGTTCGTTTTTTTCGCTGGCAACCGGTCATCAGGCGGCGGGCTCGGACGCGCCGGGTTCCTCGATGCGCACCTCCTCCCACTCCTCCGTCGGCTCCGTCCCTTCCGGCGAGCCATCCGGCGGGTCCACCTTGCGTAGCAACACGAGCGCGATCTCCATGTCGTTCTCAACCTTGAGCTCCTGCAGCTGCATACCGTCTTCCATGGCGCTGTGCCACCCCGGGCCGACGAGGAGCTTCTGCGTGCGCGGGGGGAACCCCCCGGGGCAGTCGTCGCCGTCCGTCGCGAGCTGGATCTTAGCCTTGAGCTCGAGCACCGTCTCCGTGGGCTCGACGTGGAGGAACATCGTCGTCCTCGCCCGCTTCACGCGCACGTACATCGTCTGCGGGACGGGGGATGATGGGACGGTTCGGGGGGGAAAGTCAGAAAATGACTCGTCGTCCGTCGACGCGTCACCGCGCGGCAAAGGGAGTCGCGACGGAGGGTTTGGGGTTTGGTCCGGGGGCTGGATCGAGGGCTCGGAGGCACGCACCATGACTGATGATCCTTCGGACGCACCCGCGCGTGACCTAGCGCCCCGTTCGTCGTGGGTGACGCGCGCGCGTTTGCAATGTTCGTTCCGTTTGCATTTTTGCCGCTCCAAAACTTCGTCGTCCGAAAAGTCTTTTTCTCTCGAGTGCCTTCCAACAGTGTGAGCCGCGCGCTTGCGGGGGCGAAGATCGCCTATTGTCATCAGAACGCGCGTGGTGTTAAGGCTCGCCAGTCCGTTGAGGCATCCGTGGAGCAGTCGTCCGTTTCCGTGGCTGGCCAGTCACCGCAGTGAGTCACCGCAGTCCGCGGAGGAAGTAATCGGTTGAAACGAACGCGCCATCATGGCGGGTCGAGGCTACGCGCCCCAGACGAACTTCGGGGAGGCCCCGAAGGGCTACGTCCCGGGCATGGGCCGCGGCGCCGCGGGCTTCATGACCCGCTCCGACCTCGGCGGAGCCGTCGCGCCCGCTCCAGGACAGGTACGCGTGCCCCTCCCATCCATCTCACCCATCATCGCCGCGCGTGAAAAAACGAACCCTAAAACCTCGACACGCGATCCCGAACCCTTTCCCTGACTCCCCCTCCCCCGATTCCATTGCAGGGCGGACTCGGCGAGGGCGCCGGCTCGAGGTCCGCGCTCGCCAAGTTCTCACGCGAGAACGCAGAGAAGGCGGCGGGCGCGGAGGGCGGCGGCGGCGACGCCGATGGCGGCGGCGACGACAAAAACTTTGACAAATTCGAAGGCGGCGACTCCGGCCTCTTCGCCAACGCCGAGTACGACGAGGACGACGCGGAGGCGGACCGGATCTACGCCGAGATCGACGCGCACATGGACTCGCGGCGGAAGGACCAGCGCGAGGCACGGCTGAAGGAGGACCTCGAGAAGTACCGCCGCGACAATCCCAAAATCACCGAACAGTTTCGGGATTTGAAGCGGAAGCTGGGCGAAGTCTCGTACGAGGAGTGGGACGCCATACCGGACATCGGCGATTACACGATCAAAAAGAAGAAGGATTTTGCGCAGTTCGCACCCGCGCCGGACACGCTTTTGCAACGAGCGCTGGACGAGAAAGGAACTTCGACTCAAGAAGTCGACGACGGCATCGTGACGGTGAGTTTTTCTTTTTTAATGTTCGTGTGGGCGATTGGACTGACGCCGTGTTCTATTTGCTGTTTACAGGATCTCAACGCCGTCGGCGAGGGCCGCGGTACCGTGCTCGGTTTGAAGCTCGACAAGCTCTCCGATTCCGTGTCTGGCCAGACGGTGGTGGACCCTAAGGGGTACCTCACGGATCTGAGCTCCATCAAGATCTCGTCCGAGGCTGAGATTTCCGACATTAAAAAAGCTCGGCTGCTCTTAAAGTCCGTCATCTCCACAAACCCGAAACACGCGCCGGGTTGGATCGCCGCCGCGCGCCTCGAAGAGCTCGCGGGTAAGCTCCAGGCTGCCAGGAGTTTCATCCAGAAAGGGTGCGACGCGTGTCCAAAGTCCGAGGATGTCTGGATCGAAGCTGCGCGGTACGTTTCTATTATTATTTCCGTATGGGCAATTTGCGTTTCTATTATTATTTCCGTATGGGCAATTCGAGATTGACGTTTACATGTTTTGTTCACAGGCTCAACACTCCGGAAAACGCCAAAGCCATCTTGGCTCGAGGCGTCGCGTCCCTGCCCAACAGCGTCAAGATTTGGATGCAGGCCGCTAAGCTGGAGATGGACGACGAACGCAAGCGGCGGGTGCTGCGACGGGCGCTGGAGAACATCCCCAACAGCGTCAAGCTGTGGAAAGCGGTCGTCGACTTATCCCGCGAGGACGACGCGCGGGTGTTGTTATCTCGAGCCGTCGAATGTTGCCCGCAGCACGTCGACCTCTGGCTCGCACTCGCGCGGCTCGAATCGTACGAGCAGGCGCGGAAGGTGTTGAACAAGGCACGGGAGACGTTGCCCACGGAACCGGCCATCTGGATCACAGCCGCGAAGCTCGAGGAGGCCAACGGGAACGGCGCCATGATCGGCAAAATCGTCGAACGCGCGGTTAAATCCTTGGGCAACCACGGTGTCTCCATCGACCGCGAGTATTGGCTCAAAGAGGCGGAAGCCGCGGAGAAGAACGAACCGCCGTCGTTGGCGGTGTGCCGCGAGATTGTCCGCGTGACCATCGGGTCTGGAGTCGAGGAAGAAGACATGAAGCGCACGTGGAAGGCTGACGCGGTATGTTTCTTTTTTATTTCCGTACAGGCGATTGGACTGACGTCGTGTTCTATTTGCTGTTTACAGGCTGAGTGCCAGAAACGCGGTTCGGTTCACACCGCCCGCGCCGTCCTGTCGCACGCGTGCGGGCTGTTCCCCGCGAAGAAGGGCCTGTGGGTGCTCGCCGCGAGGCTCGAAAAGTCGGTCAACGACAGCGCCGCGATGGATGCGATACTCAAGCGAGCCGTCGTGCATTGCCCTCGGGCTGAGATTTTGTGGTTGATGGCAAGTTTATTTTTATTTGTTTCGTACGGGCGATTAGTATGACGTCGTGCTTTCTTTACAGGCTGCGAAGGAGCGTTGGCTGTGCGGCGACGTCCCGGGCGCGCGGGACGTCCTGGAGGAGGCTTTCGTGGTGAATCCCGAGAGTGAAGATATCTGGCTCGCGGCGTTCAAGCTCGAGTTTGAGAACAGGGAACCGGAACGAGCCCGGATACTACTGGCGAAGGTGAGCTTATTTTTATTTGCGTGCGTATAGGCAATTAGACTGACGCCGTGTTTTGTGGACAGGTTCGCGAGAAGGAAAACGTGAGCGAGCGTGTTTGGATGAAGAGCGCGATCGTGGAGCGCGAGGTTGGGGACGTGGCCGAGGAGCGGCGGCTGTTGGCGGAAGGGCTCGACAAATTTCCGACAGCGTGGAAGGTGAGTTACTTTTTTATTATTTCCGTATGGGCAATTGTACTGACGGCGTGTTTTGTTCACAGATGTGGCTCATGCTCGGGCAGCTGGAGGAGTCGCAGGGCGCCGTGGACGCCGCGCGAACCGCGTACACGAAAGGATGCCGGCGGTGCCACGCGTGCGTTCCGCTGTGGACCGCGGCTGCGACGTTGGAGCAACGATGCGGCGTCCCCGCCAAGTCCAGAGCAATCTTGGAGCAGGCGAGAACGCGCGTGCCCAAGAACGAGTGGCTATGGCTCGCCGCCGTGCGCCAAGAACTCGCGGCGGATCCATCGGGAGTCGACCCGGACGCGATCAAAGCCGCGGACGCGTTGCTCGCGAAGGGCCTGCAGGAGTGCCCGGGCAGCGGCGCGCTCTGGGCGCAGGCGGTCAAAGCCGCGCCGCGGCCGCAGCGAAAGGCGAAATCCGTCGACGCGTTGAAACGGTGAGTTTATTTGGTTATTTTTGGTTATTTTTGTTATTTTTTGGATATTTTTGGTTATTTTCATATGGGCAATTCGTCTGACGTCGTTTTTGTTAACAGGTGCGACAACGACCCGCGGATCATCGCGTCCATCGCCGCGCTCTTCGCGTCCGATCGCAAGGTTGACAAGGCTCGGTCGTGGTTCAACCGCGCGTGCACGCTGGACCCTGACATCGGCGACCACTGGGCGGCGTACTACCGCTTCGAGGCGCAGCACGGCGGCGACGAAATGGCGGCGGCGGTGGCTGAAAGATGTAAATCGTCTGAGCCCAAGCACGGCGAGCTGTGGCAGCGCGTGAGTAAGCGGGTGGTGAACTGGCACGACGACAGCGTGACGTTGTTGAAGAAGTGCGTGGCGGAGATGGGCGTGGGCGAGGTTTAGGTCGTGTGTCGATAACGTTTGATACAAGTAACACGGTGTCAGCGAGAGCGCTTCAATCAATCAATTTTTTTCTCTCGCCCTCGAAACCGATGTCAACTTTATTTTAAACCGAGGTAAATGGGCACCCTCGAGCGCGGCGGTGTGCACTCGTGAGCGCCGGTGGTTAGCATGCGGCGACGGCGCCTCGGCGGCGATGGGGCGGCGCTGCCCCTTGTGCGGATGCCCGGTCTCGCGCTGGTGTTCATGCTCCTCGCGTGCGTCCATGTACCTCTGGCCGGGGGTGCCCGCCCCCCGGAAGTCGTCTTAGACCCCGCATCGCGCGCGAGCGGGCTCACGCTGCGAGCGTCGTACACCGAGGGCAACGCGCCGCTTCGGCTGACGTCCGACGCGCTGCTCGCGGGCGTGGAAGGCGGCGCACCGCTGGTACGAGCGGTGGTGAAGATCGCGAACCCCACGGACGCGCCCCTCGAGTTCCTCGGACTCACCGATGCCTACTCGGCGTGGTACGCCGCGAACGGCGCGCCTTACGCGGACGCGCCTTCCGACGTAGCGTTGACCAAACGCACGGGGCCTGGCGTGAACATCGACGTCGTGGCGTCCTCCGCGGCGGACCAAACGTCGTGGACCGGGCGTCTCACCGTGACCATCAGGCCACAGCTCGGTACGCTGGAGATCGTCGCGCCTCTCGCGCGAGGCGAGGAGTTGCTCGACGCGATGGACGCGCCGACGACGCACGCGATACGCGACGCGCTTCGACACGTCACCTACCACCACACCGGTAAACGGCCTGACACCGCGACGCGCGGCGTATCCTTCGAGGTGGTCGACGCCGACGGCGGAACCTCCGCGCCCGCCGCGTTCCTCGTCGACATTCTCAGCGTCAACGACGCTCCGACGTTGGACCTCAACGGCCTTCACCGCGGCGGGACCGGGTACTCATCAACCATGGGCGAACACGAGCGAGTTCTCGGCGTGGCGCTCGTGGACGCCGACCTTTACGTCGGGGACGCGGACGGGACACTCATCGTGCGAGGGCGCGTCGCGTACGACCCGGCGGGGGTCGGCTACTCGGCGACAGACTTTCCGGTAAGTTTATTTTAATTCCCGTATGGGCAACTAGAATGACGTCGTGTTTTTGTTTATTTTCGTTTTTATTTTCGTTTCTTTTTATTTTCGTATCCGTATGGGCAATGAGAATGACGACGTGTTTTTTAAATCCACAGGATGGAGACGCCGAGAGCGTTACTTTGAACCTCAAGGGAACTTCGGTGACTGGGACGTGGGACCCCGCGTCGCGTGCGTTCGAGCTCACCGGCCCCGACACCGTGGACGCCTACCGATCCATCCTAGCGTCCGCGCGGTACGTCAACACCGGTAAGCTGTTCACGATCGACACGCAGAGACCGCCGACGAAAGAGCTGGGTTTCACCGCAGGCGCAAGGTGAGAGTTTATTTCTATTTCTATGTTTATTTCCATACAAACGGGCAATTAGTCTAGACTGACGTCGTGTTTTGTTTAATCTCAGGCGATTCACGTTTGAGGTGCAGGACGTGGACGGCGCGGTGACTCGCGCGGTGTCCGAGGTTTTGGTCAGCGAGGTGACGCGCGTGGGTGACCCGGCGCGTGATGAGTTGCAACGAACGCCGAAGGAGTGCAGCGGGGCGGGGTACCGGGATCTCGACGACGAGTTGGTGCGTTTATTTTAATTCTCGTGCGGGCAATTGGACTGACGTCGTGTTTTGTTTATACAGGGAACGGGCGACCCGGAGACTTGCGTGTGCGACGCGGGGTTCGAGGGTGATTTATGGTGCGTTCATCTCAATTTCTATATGGGATTCTGTGTGGGCTTCTGTTTGAGCAATGGGACTGACGGCACGTGTGTTTTCTTCTTTTCAGTGAGATTCACCCGTGCGGGTATCGAGGGACGCTGGTGTTTCTGGACCCTTCCACCGGTGAGAAGACGTGCGACTGCGACGATAAGTTCAGCGGTGACGTGTGCGACGTGGAGTGCGGGGGTAACGGTAAATACGATGCGGCCACGGGTGGGTGCGTGTGTCACAAGGGGTGGACGGGATTTAATTGCGACGCGCGATGCGACGGTACGTTTATTTTAATTCCCGTACGGGCACTTTGATTGACGTCATGTTTTGTGTACTCAGGGTGCGACGGGGAGTTTGGGACGTGTTCGCTCACTGACTTTTCGGCATCCACGTGGCAGCCTGCCACGCAGGAGTACCTCCTGATAGATACCGTGTGTACGTGCACTGACGATTACCTCGGCGCTAATTGCACGATACCGTGTCCGTGCGCCAAGGGGGGATTCGGCAAAGGAACGTGCGCGGTCGACTTGGCAAAGCTCGAACTTGACGAATATCCAGACGAAGAGCTGGGTATTTGCCTGTGCCAGGATGGGTACGTCGGATCCGACTGCACGATACCGTGCCCGGCGTGCGTGGCGGATCAAGGCACGTGTCAGCCACCGATTGGATACGAGGACGGCGTCGGCACGACACTCGTGGAGCTCGGCGCGACGTTCACCGGATCCACGCTGGCTCTCAAGATTTTCGAAGGTGCGTTTATTTGTATTTGTATTTGTATTTGTAGTTTCTTTTTATCTTCGTATGGGAATATGAACTGACGGCCAACTGTGTTTTGTTCACAGCCACCGTCAACGGGACGTGCGCGTGCGACGCATCGGTCGAGAACGTCTTCGGCGGGCTCGGGTACGCCGGGGACGACTGCTCGGTACCGTGCAGGCCGTGCGACATGGGCACGTGCCGCCCGGACGGTTCGTGCGAGTGTTTCCCGGGGTATTCGGGATGGCGGTGCCAGGACCAATGCAACGGCGCGGGGATCATCCTATTTCCGCAATTTAACGAAACGTACACCCACGCGGACTTCGATAACCTGCCGCTGGTGCCAGGTAACGCCAATTACAACCAGAGCGGCTTATTCGACGTGTACGAGCTCTACGGGGTTTCGCAGACACCCACGAACGATACGTGGGCGTATTGCGCGTGCGGGTACAGACGAAACGCAGTCTCCGACGAGGTTGAACCGATACCTTTCAATGAATTGCCGTTCAACGCCGAAAACGGTCAAGGGTACACCGGCCCGTTCTGCGACGTTCCGTGTGATCCGTGCCTGAGCACTAACGGCAAATGCGAGTACGACGGCACGCGCGGCGTGTGCGATTGCTTCAAAGACGCGCCTAATTCGAAAGGGTCGGAGAGTAAGCTGGTGCAAGAGGGCACGAAGGGTTACGGTGAGTTTAACACTTTAGTCGTCGTCGTCGTGTGGGCAATTGAACTGACGTCGTGTTCTATTTACTGTTTACAGGATTTGTCGGTCCTTCGTGCTTTTATCCGTGCGAGCCGTGCTTCAACGGGACGTGCTCGTCCGAACCCGGTTCCTACGGGCAGTGCGTGTGTGCCCCGGGATTCTCCGATCCCGCGTGTTTGATCGAGTGCGGCGACCCGGGCACCGCGTACGCGTTTCGTGAGATCGAGGACACCACCTTCGGCATGACAATCGGGCAAATATCCGCCGGCGAGGTGAGTTTATTGGCAATTAGTGTATGAGTGTAGTGAGTGTATGGGCAATTGTACTGACGTCGTGTTTTCTTTTCAGGTTTACATCGGCAGCCGCGGCGTCGTTAACCTCACCGGCGCCTTGCCCGGCATGGGCCTGGAAGGTACCGGCGTGACGTGCGACTGTGACTACATGTGGACCGGCCCGACGTGTTCGCACCCGTGTCCGTACCCGTACGACGAAGTACACGGCATCTGCGTCGTCAAGGTTGGTTTCTTTCTATTTATTTTAATCTTCGTACGGGCTGTTAGAATGACGACGTGTTCTATTTACCGTTTGCAGGATCCGAGCGATTCCGATTACGGAACGCCTTGGACCGCCGAGGTGGTATGTGAAGACGGGTGGACCGGTTTACCCGAGGAGAACCTTCAGCTGGCGCCCAACGCCCCGAGCCGCGGGCGTAACTGCTCCATGCCGTGCTTCGACTGCGTCCACGGGACGTGCCAGGTGAGTTTATTTTAATTATCGTATGAGGCAATTTGTTTGACGTCATGTTTTTGTTCACAGGACGACGGGAGTTGTCTCTGCGACTACGGTTACATCTGGCAAGGACCGCTCGCGGAGACTTCCGACGTGGGGGAGAAGGAACCGATCAGCCCGTTCCCGACTGTGCTGTACGGATTCTTTTACCAAGAGAAATACCACACGTGCGCGGCGAGGCACCCGTGCAACATGAACGGTGAGAGTTGTTTTTTATTTTTGTAATTTTTGTAATTCTTGCAATTAGACTGACGTCGTGTGTTGTTGTTCACAGGCGAGCTGTTCAACGCGACGTGCGGGCCGACTGGGGCGGGCTACACCGATAACCTCACGGCTTGGACCGTGCTTGACCCTGACAACAACGGCGGGTACGGGTGCACGGGTGTCATCGTCAACGGGACAGATTGCGTCGACGCCGTCACCGGTGAGAGTACCTCTTTCATTCTTCTCGTATGGGCGATTTGACTGAGGCCTTGTGTTTTGTTCACAGGTGAGCCCGCGGTGAACTTGTTCGCAATGGCGTACGCCGTCTGGGACGCGTTCGTCGATGCCTTTGTCCGCACCGAGCAGGTGAGTTCATGGGCAATTGGACTTTAGTACATCAAATATACGGGCAATTGGACTGACGGCGTGTCTTATTTACCGTTTACAGGTGAAGCGTTTGTTCAGCCAGTGGGGGCAGGTGCAGGGTGGGTACTGCGACGTCGGGGACGACGAGCTGCTGGACGGCCAGCCGTTTCACGGCGGGTACTGCGTCTGCGACTCCATCCGTAACGGCCGGTTCAAGCACCCGAGCGCGACTGGGTACGAGAGCAAGGCGTACGATTACTACTTTCAAGGGTGGGCGGGGGCGCAGTGCGAGATTCCGTGCGGTGCGTTTATTTTAATTCTCGTATGTACGGGCAATCGGATTGACGTCGTGTTCTATTTACTGTTTACAGCGCCGTGCAGTGAAAACGGCATTTGCAACGCGCAGACGGGCGCGTGTGACTGCCACACGGGGTGGGCCGGGTTCCGGTGCCTCACCCCGTGCGAGCCGTGCGACCACGGCACGTGTCAGTACGACGGAACTTGCCTATGCGACGGTACTCGGCGTTTGGTAAGTTTATTTTAATTCGCGTATTGGCAAACAGACTGACTGACATCGTGTTTTGTGTAAAGGCTGAGGGTACGTACGCGCTGCGTCTGACTCGAGATCCTTTCTACATCGAACGCGGCGAGCACGTGTACGAGGTTCAGGGTGAACGGCGTTCGCGATACGTCCACCCGGTGTACATGCACACGTACGACTTGGAGGTACGTTTAAAAGAAATTAGAATTCGTACGTATAGGCAATTCGACTGACGTCAC
>Ga0209631_10002351_pt1 | contig 22751 bp, 22 predicted proteins | sample COG_08_FD_184752 | JGI IMG/M metagenome (GOLD analysis project Ga0209631, IMG submission 184752) | Pelagic Microbial community sample from North Sea - COGITO 998_met_08 (SPAdes) (version 2) | ecosystem: Environmental > Aquatic > Marine > Neritic zone/Coastal water | place: Helgoland, sampling... | reverse complement strand
GATTAAATTTAATAATAAAAAAATTAGATTGCACGGCATAGATACACCGGAAATAAAGCAGTTATGCAAAAGTAAAAATGGTGAAGATTATAAGTGTGGGGTTAAAGCAAAACTAGCTTTAATTAATTTAATTTCTAGCCATCAGGTCAAATGCAGTGTTCACGGAAAAGATAGATATAAAAGATTAATAGCTACATGCTTTGTAAAAAATATAAATATAAATGAATGGCTTGTTAAAGAAGGTTGGGCTCTCGCATATAGAAGATATTCTAAAGATTATGTTGATGAAGAGGTATTTGCAAAAAATAATAAACTAGGCTTATGGCAGGGAAACTTTTTGGAACCTTGGAAATGGCGTAAACGTAAATAGTAAACCTATATTTACTACAATATCCATAAAATATTCATAAATTACTAGCGGAATCTATATACCAGAACCTTATACCTATACTTGTTAGTTAATTAACAAGGACCTAAGAGCATAATAATATGATGTCCCAATTGTGTTGATCTCAAGCTCTTAGGTCTTTCCAAATATAGGAATATTATAAAATGAATTATTTCATAAAAGTTATTTACCTCTGCTTCTTTATAATGCTTCCATTTAATAGTCTTGCTACTGAAAAATCTATTTCACTTGAAAACTTAGAAAAACAATTCTTTTTAAACCATAAGATGTTTTATGGACCTTTAGAAATTGAAAATTTACAAAATTTAGGAGCTTTATATTTCTATGGAAGCAAGAAAACGCCGAGGGATTATAGTAAATCTCTAAGAATTTTTAAATTCTTATCAAATAAAAATAATAAATACTCTCAGTATGGACTTGGATTAATGTACTATAACGGTTTAGGAACAACAGTAAATTATCGAAAAGCTTTTTACTATTATAAAGCGGCTGCAGAAAATAATCATATAGATGCTCAAGTTGCACTGGGAAGAATGTATAGAAAAAATAATGAAAAAACAGGCATACCAAAAAATCATAAAGAAGCATATAAGTGGTATATGCGAGCTGCTAAATATGGTCACGGCAAAGCAATGGTCTTTCTAGGTAATATGTATTTTCTTGGTCAAGGAAGAGATTTTAATATAGTTAAAGGTTTAATGTGGAATTATTTAGCAAAAATGAGTGGTGAAGAGATGGGTAGAAACCTTATAAAGACATTCGAAAAAGATTTAAGTGAAACAAACCAACTTTCTTTAAAAACTGCAAAGCTAGCTGCAATAAAGTGTAAAATAAATAAATATGAAAATTGTTAAACTATTTTTCATTATAATTATCCAAATAATTTCTAGCTATATTTTCTGTATCAAAATATTTTAGTGGCAGAATGTATGAATTATTATTTTCCATTTCAAATATTCCATATATATAAACACTCCATTGAAAACCCATACTTCCTCCTCCCCAATCTCCTATATTAATTAAATATGCTTCTTTACATTTTCCCTTAACATTAGGAGCTAGTATGTGACAATGTTCAGTTTTAACTTTAGATAAAACATTATATGAAATTTCATAGGTTAAGAAATCATCAATAGAGGAATACTCTCTTTTAAAATCTATGTAATTATTTTCAATAGAAAATCTTTTGTACGTTAAGCATTCTTGTAAATTTTGTGCTAATTTAATTATTTTTTTGCTAGATAATCTCGCTTCCCAAGGGCTTGCAAGTGGCTCATAAGAAAATACCTCCCTACCAAAATATTGACCGGGATTTTCATAAAAATTATCTTGCTGATCCTCACTTATATTGTATTGATCTATAAAAAGCTCCCAATTATCATCACTCCATAGCCATCTAAATGGAAAACACCTTGGAGACAAAGTGCTATTATTATTAACCCATCCTTTTGGGTATCGCTTAAATTGCTCTCGATTATAAAAATTTAATGTTACAATACTTGAATCTTCATCAGCATGAGAGCCCGTATACCAGATAGCTCCCTTATTTATACTGAAATTTCTCCAACCTACTGGACCACAAGGAATATCTGCCTTTAGAATATTTTGTCTCCATTCTTCAGAAAATATGTCAGAAAAATTCTTTCCTTCTGTATATCTTTTTCTTGGCCCTGAAGTATATTTAGTTGTAAGAGACATTAATTTTACTAAATCTCTTTCTCTAATAGCCTCCTTAATTTGTAGGCCAAAGGCATAGGAACTTTCAGGATCGTAATAACTCCAGGACATGGCATATTTATAATCTTCTACTGTACAATTTTTTAAAAAAATTTCTGCATACTTTTCTTTCTTATCATACCCTTTAGAGATAGATATTTTTCCATCATAATAATTTTTTACCAAAATTTTCTTTTGTAAGTCAAAGTCTCCTCCATATATAACTGCAATATCTTTGATATGAAATAGAGAAGGAATACTAAAATAGAAAGATATTAATATTAAGGAAACAGGAAATAAAAAATGTATATATTTCATTTAAATTTCTGATTTATCTTTGGATAAGTTTACTAATTTTATATTAGGTTGGGCAGCTGGAGTGAATTCTTCAAAAGTAAAAGAAAAGTTTTCAGACACCTCAATTTTTTGGTTAAAAATATTAAAAAAGAATAATATTATAATTAATATAAAAATAGCTCCTATACATATTCTATACATAATATTCAATATCATGTCTCTATAACAAGTATGTATATTATTTTTTTCATTCTTTAGTACTTAATGTCTGCTCACCTTCTACAATAGCTATATTATTTGAGACTACTGATGATGAGTCCCTTCCATAATAACCAAGTAAGAAAAGCCCTAATAATAATAAAGCAGTGGCTAATAATCCTTTATTTTCATTTTTTGATTTGTCCATTTCAAACTCCAATTGTTTTTAAATTTTTATTTTATAATCTTACTATTACAAACCATTATGAAGACTGCATTTAGTTAATATGAATATATTATGTAGATAATTAATTGTTTAATTAGCAAACCATTAAAAAATTAGTACTTTCTCATTTTAAGGAATACACATTTACTATAGAAATAAATTGTATTAGCTTTAATCTATGCAAGAAAATTATTATTATATTGACTATGAAAATAACAAAGCAATGGATTTTTATCTATTAGGCTATGGCGACGAATTACATACTAAACAAATTATTTTAGATGATAACCTCTTAGGCTTAGCAAAAAATCATAATATGCAAGTAAGCTCAGCGTTAGAAGCAACCCAAGTGTTTCTGGAAAATGTCTATAAGAATGACGGAATCGTTGTTGCATATTCTACGGCAGAAAAACAATACTTTAACTATTTAAATAAAAACCTTTTATTAAATAAATATCGCAACCTTCCATATTTAAATTTAGCTAAAGCAGCAAAGAAATGGATCAGAAAATATCATTATGATACTTTTTTAAAATTACCTCCTTTTAGAAAAAATGCGGATATGTATATGAAAAAGAGGATGATATATTCCTTAGGCTCAGTAATGAGGTTAACATCGTTAAAGGCCCCTAGTGATTATGCACCTGGGAAAACTACTTCAAGATTTAATACTGTTAAAAAAAGTTTAGTAATAAAAAAACAAGATTATGAAAAATTAACCGCAGTTCAGAAAGCAAAAGCTACAAAGGTTTTAAAACATAATACTTTTGATGTTGATGCATTAAGAATTTTAAGAAACGATATTAGCTCTGTAGATAAAGAAATAATAAAGAAATGTTTAATTACTTGCTTAGATTAATATTTAATTTTTTCTCACGCTATGATATTTAGAAAAATCTATAATATTATTAACATTAGTTTTTTTAATAATATTAATTTTTGTAGTTAATGTTTTTTCATATTGCGCTTTTGTGATTTCACCTTTTTTATGTAATAATCTAATACTTTTTTTTGCATCCTTACGATCAATCTCTATTGATAAAGCTTTTTTATAATAAAAAAATGCTTTTTTAATATTTTTTTCTACTATCACACCCTCATCGTATTGAGTGCCTATATAATAATAATCATTTTCGCTCAGAGAAATAAATTTATTATACCATTTAACTGCTATGCTTTTTTTATTTTTTTCTATATTACTTTCTATGATTTGCTTTATTGCTTCTGCATTATTTTTCATTGCAGAACGTAAAAACCATTTATTTGCTTCTTTATCATTCTTAATTGCTCCTCTTCCTAAAGCAAACATAGTTCCGATCATAAATTCTGCTCTAGCTTTATCGTCTTTAGAAATACTATCTACCCATATATCTTCTTCAAATATTGCCACCTTGTGAGTCACAGCTTTTTTGAACCATTTAAAAGCCTCTAAATAATTATTTTTTTCTTTTTTATGATGATAATATATCATACCGATATCACATGCTACTAACCCTGGAATAATTTTAGCAAGTTTTTTATAGTAAATTAGAGCCAATTTTAAATTATTTTTTGCATATTTGCCATAATTATAAATTTTTGCTAGTTCATAACAAGCATGTTGAGATTGGGACCCCCAATTTTCATCTAAATTTTTTACAGATTCTTTATAATATTTAATTCCTAATGAGATGTTTTTGGCTACCCCATTTCCCTGTTCATATAGCCTTCCTAGATAATATTGTGCTTGATTATTGTGAAAAATTCTATCTATATTCATGTGCGTATACTTCGTATAATGCACTCTATGTTTTAGTAAACTTTTAAACCATTTAAACGCCTGAGAATAATTTTTTTTAGTACCCTCACCATAGTAATATAATGTAGCTAATAGGTACTTTGAATTATAATCATTATATTTTTCCGCTCCTATTTTACTCCAGTAAAAGGCTTTTTTTGTTTTTCCTTCATAGTCTAAAATTTCAATTAGTTTATTGATTCCTGTGATGCTTCCATTTTTAGCAGCCATGCTAAAATACTTAATTGAAAGTTTATAAGATTTAGGACTTGGATGCATATAAATAAAAGCTAAAGTTAGTACTGAATTATTCTCTGGGTTTTTTTTTATTATATTTTTAGCAGAATGTGTTTTGATATCTTTTAATAAAAATTTAATTGCTAAGGGCCTATTAACTCTAGTTCCTAACCCTTGAGAATACATATAACCTAAATTTGACAAAGCTAAACTGTTATTATTTTTTGCATAATTTTTATTTATTACGAATATATTCTTGTATTCTTTTGTATTTTTTACGCTATTAATTCTTGAAATATCTATTATAGAATCAACTATATAAATATTATATTTTTCTATAAGAAACTTATTAACAAATTGCATTCTTTCTTTCATATTAAATTTTTTACTATCCAGAAAATCTCTTAAAACAAAAGAAAATAAATACTTTTCATAAATGGGGTAACTTAATTTATGCTTTCCGTCATGAGTCACTTTTATTGAATGTATTCGTAATTCTTTAAATATTTCAGGACTAAAATTCATATCATCAATTCTTTATATGCATTAGTTATTAATCTTGCACTTTCCATGATTTGCTCCTCTGTATTTTGTCTTCCAACGCACAGCCTAATAGAACTTCTTGCCCTATCTTCACTAAAAGACATTTCTCTTAAAACATAAGAGTATTCATAATTACTTGAATTACAAGCTGCAGCTGTAGAGATAGCTACATCTTTTGCAAGTTTTATACACAACATTTCTGCATCAATATTTGGAAAATATAAATTTAGTACTCCAGGATGGTCTATGAATAATGAATTTTTTTGTAAGTCTTCTATAGATTTACTTAACAAATTCCATAATTTATCTCTAAGACTTTTATAATGTGTATAATATGTATTTTTATTTTTTGATAATAAATCAACCGCTTCTCCTAATCCAACACATAAATTTGTTGGCAATGTTCCCGATCTAATTTCTGCCTCTTGATATCCTCCTAACATTAACGGCTCCAAATTTAAAATAGGTTCCTCCTTACATATTAAAGCTCCTACTCCTTTAGGCCCATAAATTTTATGTCCAGAAATTGAAACAATATCAATAAAGGAGTTTTCGATATCAAATAATTTGTGATGCAAAGACTGTGCAATATCTGAATGAAAAAATACACCATTATCATTGCAAATCTTTCCTATTTCTTCTATTTGTAAATCAATACCGGTTTCATTATTAGTAGCCATTATAGATACTAATAAGGTGTCCTCATCAATACATTCTTGCGCATAATCTAAGTCTAATTTGCCTTGTGAATCTACTTTTAAAATATGTGCTTCTAAACCATATGCTTTCGCATTCTGTATACATTCTAATACACACTTATGTTCTACAGCTGAACAAAATACCTTTTTTCTATTTATTCCGTCTTTTTTAGCTTTTTTAATATACCCTGTAATAGCTAAATTATTAGATTCTGTAGCACCACTTGTAAAGACAACGCCTTCTTTAGGAGCATTAAAATAATTTGCTATTTTTTGTCGCGATTTTTCTATCTCTAAATTTGCATTTATCCCTTTCATATGCGTGTGAGAATGAGGGTTTCCATAGTTTTCGCTATAAAAAACATGCATAGTTTTAACTATATTTTCGTCTGTAGGTGTAGAAGAATTATTATCTAAATATATCATTATAGTTGAAACTTTATCTTTCCTTGTTTAAACTGGATACATCGTCCAGTAGGTTGTAATAAATGTCAATATAAAGGTACTATGACTCAAACTCAAACTAAATATAGATTTTCGGGCCACGAAACCTTTCCTTTAAAGTACGGGTGGCTAGAGAAATTAACGCATTTCTTAAATGAAAAAGCTATATCAAATGATTTTACAAGTGATGATCTAAAAGCTGAATATAGAGCAGTTGACTTTGGCTTAGGCCTTAATATGGCGAAATCTTTAAAGCATTGGGCCTGTGCAACTCAAGTTTTAGAAGAAAAAGATAAAAAATTTACTTATAGCCTTACAGGAGATCTTATATTTGGAAAAGATGGCAAAGATAAATATATTGAAAATATTAATACAATATGGTTTTTACATTGGAAATTAGCCACAAATAATAACTATTTTTCAACTTGGGCATGGTTCTATAATAATTTTAGCGAAACGCAATTTGATAGAGAGCAGTTATTAGGTGATTTAAATGCCTATATACGCAACAAAGATCATAAAGTATCAGAAGTCAGTTTAAAAAGAGATATTGATTGTTTTATAAGGTCCTATATAAATAATAAAGATGATGAACTAGGGTCGCCCTTTTCTGAACTCAATCTGATACGCATAGATGGAACAAATAAATACAGCTCTGAAAGGTCAAATAAAGATTCTTTAGCTACAGAACTAATTGTTATTTCTACAATTTATTTTATATATAAACATAACATTACATCGACTTCTATATCTTTGGATAAATTGTTGTATGAGCCATATTCTCCTGGCTGTATTTTTAGATTAAATTCAGATGATTTAATACTCCATCTTGAAAATATTAATGCATTAACTAATGAAGCTGTATCTTTAGACATGTCTTCTGGTATTTCTCAAGTTGTTATTACTGACAAAAGTATTTTTAATCCAGAAAATATTTTTGAAATAGAAAAAAAATATTTGAGTCAAATATATGAATAATATTCTTAAAATAGAAGTACCAAATCGATTTCAAAGATCTATAAGAATTGATAGTGATTTTAATGATATAGATATTTTAGAATCTTTTATAAATTCTAATACTGCAAACCGTGCTTTAGAAGATCTGTGCCATCATATTTCATCTGCGGGGCAATGCTCATTCACTTGGACAGGCCCTTATGGTTCAGGAAAATCAAGTTTGGCCGTTATGTTTAATGCAGCACTTTCTCATGGAACAACAAAGAATAAAAAAATAGCAAAAAAACTTCTTGATAACTCTACAATTGAAGCAATAGATAAAACTTTTAAAAAATATTCTGAAAGAATAGTCTTACCTATAGTTGCTGGAAGAAAAGATATTGAGGAACAAATCTGCGAAGAATTAGCTCCTTTTACCAAAATTAAATCTAGCAACGCTATAGAATTATTAAATGACATATGCCAAAATAAGCAGCTCATAATAATAATTGATGAACTTGGCAAAGCTTTAGATTATGCTGCCCAAAAAAAAGATGGGATTTTTATTCTTCAAGAGATAGCTGAATTAGCTAACCGTAGTAAAGGCAACTTATTATTTATAGGTATTTTACATCAATCTTTTTCAGAATATGCAAATAATTTAAACCTTAATACTAAAAAAGAATGGGCTAAAATACAAGGTAGGTATTTAGATATATCGATAAACAGTTCTGTAGAGGAGCAAATAAAACTATTATCCTCAGCCATAATTCATAATGATAACAATTGGAGCAATTCTGACCCTCATAAATCAGTTATTAATTTTATAAAAACATTTTCTGATAGACATTCTTGGGCTTCAGAAAAAATATTTATAAACCTTTGGCCATTAAATCCTGTCTTTGCTCTAGCTTTAGGCCCAATGACTAAAAAGAGTTTTTCTCAAAACCAAAGATCTTTATTTAGCTTTTTAAACTCTTCTGAACCCCATGGTTTTAAAAGCTTTGTAGAGAAATGGAATGGAGATATAGAAAAATTTTATGGCCTACAAGACTTTTGGCATTATCTAGATGTAAATTATTCTAACCTTATTAACAATTCTAAAGATGGGCATAAATGGATATTAGCTAATGAATGTATAGATAAAGCACGTCTTCTAGACCTTCCATTAGTTGAAAATATTGTTGCTATTATCTCTCTAATACAAATATTTGGTTTAAAAAATTATCTATACTCTAATAAAGAAACTATATACGCTTGTTTCCCATTTGATAAAATAAAAGAAATAGATAATGCATTAGAAATTTTAATTAAAAGAAAAATTATTATTTTAAGAAAATTAGATGGCATATATTTATTAACAGAAGGTAGTGATTTTGATTTAGAAAATGAATTAGGTAAATTTTTAGATCGTTATAGAACATTAACTAGTGAAAATATTTCCTCAATCAAACAATTTAAAGCTATTCTTGCAAAAAGACATTACATTAAAACTGGCTATATTAGAAAATTAAATTATTCTATTTCGCCAATAAGCAGTCTTCAAAACAATACAGATGAAATAATAGCTGAAAATAGAATAATTCTTACTATCGCAACAGAGAATGAAAATGATAAATTAGCAAAAAATTTAATAAACAAGTTTATTAATAATATTAATATTCCTTGTGTAGTTGGATATGTTGATAGTAGTAGCTCACTTGCAAACTCTGTCAGACAATTCTTAGCATTAGGAAATTTGCGACTAGAGCATAGCAGTATGATGTCGGATAGAGTGGCTCGTAAAGAAGTTGACGCAATGTTGAGAATAACTTCTATAAATTTAGAAGAAGAATTTGATAAATTAAGCCAGAGTGCAACTTGGTATTTTGCACAATATAATAAAAAACAATCTACTCCATGGGAAAGCACATCAATTAACAATTTAGCGGCAAGATTAACTAAACTAAACGAAAAGATTAGTAATTTATTTGATGACTTTTATCATAATGCTCCTGTTATAAAGAATGAACTTCTTAATAGAGATAAATTAAATCCTAACGGATCTGGTGCGCTTAAGAAATTTCTATTAGCTTTAGTTAAATCTCCTCATAAGAAAAATTTAGGAATTGAAGGTCACCCTCCAGAACTCTCTATTTTTAAAAGTGTTATTGAGGCACATGGTTTACAAGAAATCGAAAAGTCTAGAAGTTATAAATTAATCTTACCTAAGTTATCTAAGTCTAAAGATATGTATGATTTATTTAAAAAGACAGAAAAACTTTTATTAAATAAAGAAAAGGTTAAAGCAGAGGATATAACTAGAAAATGGTCAGAGCCACCCTTTGGAATTAAAAAAGGATTACATAATATATTACTCTTTTTGTTTATTCTTATTAATAGAAAAAATGTAGCATTATACTATGAAGACTTATACCAAGTTGAATATAATGACCTAACAATTGACTATCTTTTTAGAGGACTAAAAGATTTTACAATAACTTGGATTTCCTATGATGATGTAAAAGAAGAGATTGGATATTTAGCAAAAGCCTGCGCTGAGATGACAAATCAACTTATAGAGCCAAGCCCTTTAAATATTGGAAGAGCCTTAAAGAAGTTTTTAAACTCTAAAGAAGATTGGGTTAAAGGTACAAATACTTTGTCTAAAAATACATTGCTATTTAGAGATGAGCTTAAAAAAGCAAAAGATCCTGTAGATTTTGTGGTTAATCAAATTCCAATTATTTTTAATAAAAGTAATAAGACAGATATCAAAGATTTAAAAAACAGTATACGAGAAATAGAGCAAGCTTTTGATAAACAGCTAATAAAATTTAAAGATAGCATATTTGAAAATTTTAAAATAACGGAAGATAAAAATTCATTCAAAGAAATAAATGAGCGTGCATCATTAATAATAGATAAAACAGGAGATTTTGAATTAAATTCAATATGCCTAAGGCTATCAAAGCTAGACAAATCTAAGGAAACATTGTTATCGTTGATGAGTGTATTTGCAAAAAAAGATATACAAAAAATTTATGATTTTGATGTTGAAAGAATATTAATTGATATAGCCGCTAAAGCACAATCCTTTAAGAAAGCAGAAGCATTTATTAAAGTCGATTCTCGGAAAAGCAATATGACTGCTTTTAGTCTAGTACATGGAAAAAAAGGATTGGAAAAACCCACGTCATATGACTTCATGCTGTCTAAGAAAGAAGAAAAAAGGTCAGAGGAATTAGCAAAAGAGTTAGAATATATTATCACAGATAAAGAAGGCCATTTTGAAAACAGTAATGTTACTTTAGGCGCAATAGCTAAATTAATTAGTAATAGAAGGAATGATTCAAATGAGTAAAACAAGACATATTTTGGGTATATCTGGTGGAAAAGATTCTTCGGCGTTAGCTATATACATGAGTCAAAAGTATCCAGATATTGATATGGAGTATTTTTTTACAGATACAGGGGAAGAATTACCTGAAGTATATGAATTTTTAAACCGATTAGAAGGCCATTTAGGTAAAGAGATCTTAAAACTAAATCCTGATAGAGAGTTTAATTTTTGGTTAAAACAATATAATCATTTTTTACCTTCTGCTAAGGCACGATGGTGCACTCTTAATATGAAACTTAAACCATTAGAGAAATGGATTAAAAAAGACTTAGATAACGGGGTTCAAATAAATAGCTACGTGGGTATAAGATATGATGAATCTTATAGAGAGGGGCATCAATCTCATTCAAAAAATTATAAAGTAATCTTACCCTTCCAAAAGGATCGTATTGATCGATCAGAAGTCCTGTCTATATTAGAAAATTCAGGAATAGGTGTGCCAAAGTATTATGATTGGAGATCTAGAAGTGGTTGTACATTCTGTTTCTTCCAAAGAAAAATAGAATGGGTTAGATTAAGAGAAAGACACCCAGATGCTTTTGAAAGAGCAAAAAAATTAGAAAAAACAGCCTTAAGTCATGGGTCGCCTTTTACATGGAGTGAAAGCGAATCCTTAATTGATCTAGAAAAACCTGAAAGAATTGAAGCTATTAAAAAAAATTACGAGATTAGAAGACAGAGAGCTTTAGATAAAAGACGTAAAAACCCAATGGATCCAGATGAGTTTGTTGATGATGATGAATTATTTGGTCAGGGAAAAATGTGTTATACTTGTCATAAATAAGGATTCTATATGCTAGGACATGGTTGGAGCAATGAAATTGAAACTTGGAAAGCAATTCCAAAAGGAATGCCTGATTCTAAAGAATGGGTTGTATTACCTTTTAGTAACTCTATTTTAGAGCTTATTACAACATCCTCAGGTGTTTATATAATATTTCTAGAATCTCCTTATCATTCTTCAAAAAATTTAACATTTTCTACACCACTATATACAGGGCTAGCATCCAATTTAAAGGCTCGTTTTAATGATCATAGTAGAGGTAATGATAGAAATAACTTATTTAATAAAATAAGAGAATCTCTAGATTTTCAGCGCAATAGGAGAAATGTTAAAATTTTTTATTCCTATGTAATTATAAAAGAATATTCATTATTAAGAGCTTGCGAACAATACCTTATAAATATATATGGCCCTGTATATAATAAAATTAATTCTATTGGCAAAGCAAAAAAACATAATCCAAGAATTGACGCAACCCTAGGTAATCGATAGGCTATAGTCTTTATTAAATTTAAGGATTTTCTATGATAAATATGTATCCAGCTATTAAAATGAATATGGGTAAATGGGAATATTATGTAATACGCATGACTATGAAAGAAGTAGCTGATAATATTAAATATGCGCATGAAGTTCATGAAAATCCAACTTTGGCAACTTGGATACAAAGAGCTATAAATACTTCAAGAGTAAAAAAACAAATTGTAAAATATTTAGCTAATAGTGAACATCGTTTTTTTTCATCTTTAGTAGTTGCTGGCTTTGAAGGAAACCCAGACTATTATTATATAGATGTAAAAGATCAACCAGAGTTTACAATGATACAAGAACGCTTAAAAGATACATTCTGTGTAATATCATGGGATACTACAATAAGCACCTATGCTCTTGATGGACAACATAGATTAAGTGCTATTAAAGAACTTGTAAATAGTGAGCAGCAAGACTATCAAACACCTACAAACTTTGAAGAAGAAACTATAAGTGTGCTTTATCTAAGAATACAAGAAGGACAAACAGAAGAAGAGTTTATAAAAGATTTCAGAAGAATTTTTGCTAATTTAAATAGGCATGCAAAACCAGTTGATAAAAATGTAATAGTTATTATGGATGAAGATGATAGGTATGCTATTGCTACTAGAAATTTAATTACAAACCATGAATTCTTTAATATAAATATTACAGAAGAGTCCGAAGGGAAGACATCAACAGTATGTGATTTTGAATCTAAAACAGAATCTTTAAGCAGAAGATCAGATTCTCTTATAACTATTGTTGGATTATATAAAATGGTAATCCATTTACTATGGACACCTGAAAATTCAGATAATATTTCAACTTACCCTAGTGGTGTAGATTTCACTAATCATACTCAAGAATCTCCATCTGATGAAGAATCAGATAGACTTGAACGTGGGCTCATGAATATTTGGGATGGTATTTTAGAAACTTTCCCAGCTTTAAGCGAACAAAAACCAAGTGAGCAGAGATCATTACAAGAGCAAGATAAAGGTAATAATAAAAACCTTCTCTATTTTAGACCTATTGGACAAACTGAAATCTTAGCACCTCTCATTAGAAGAGTATTAGATAGAAACGATATTTCCCTGCCTGATACTAGTGCAGAAGTTGTGAAAGTGCTTAAACCTTTAACGCTTATACCGTGGGACTTATTCCATGATATATGGAGAGACTTTCTGATTATATCTGAAGGAGAGCCAGGATATAAAATGAGAAATGAAGAAAGAACTAAAGTCTTAAAAATAGCTAGTAATATAATAGATTGGGTATCATGTTTAGAGCCCCTGACCGATGATGGAATAAATTTATTAAGAGCGAGATGGTCTGCATATCTTATACCAGCCGGCAATAATAAACGTGAGAAAGAGACTTTTGATAAACTTCTTGAAATAAGAGAAAAAATATCAGGAATGGTTAATTATTAGTCTTGAAAATGCATTATTAATTTATTACTAATATCTTTTTTAAAAAAAGTACGATACTTTTCCGTTAATAGTAATAAACTGCCGATACTTCTAAAGTTTAGATTATATAGCATTTCAAGCTTCCTACGTACATTATTACGAAAGCTGATACTAGAAATTAAGTGTATGGAAGATTTTTTAAGCCATTCAGGATACTCAGGATTTTCAATAGATATAGATTGCTCACTAATACCTAGTAAATACGGAAGCGCTGCACATTCATGAAGTATCTGCTTAAATGAGTTTTCCTTCCAGGACTTAATTTGAATCATTGCATCAATTGTCAAATTTTTTATAGGATGGGGATAAAATCCAACTTCATTAAAGTTCATACTCTGTCTATAATTACGATTAAGGAGGGGATAGAGCTCTTCTGATATATCAGAAATTGTTTTATCAATAGTAAATAAGTAATCTAGTGTATCAAATTCAGGATGAACAATAATAGAATTTTTATAATTAATGCTATGAAATACTATAGATGCAATTGCTTGAGATTTAAAATTAGAAATTCCAGCTATTAAATTAATTTCACCTAATAAATTACTAGACAGGTTATTATTGTCTAAATAGTTTATAATATCTAAAGTTTTAATATTGTTTGTTAAATTTTCACCTAATTTTAAAAATCCCCCTTTACCTATTGGAGATACTAATGATCTAAAAGGTAAATTCAATATATTTTCTGCGACTAATTTTAGATCCTTAACTGCATTTCTTATTATTTGATTAGAAGGGTCTTCTGCACTATTATATCTACCTCTGTAGCCTTTTGCTAAAGAAGCATATCTAATATTTATATCAGAATTTAGTCTTCCTTGCATTGCTAGAAAAGCAGTATCTATACCTAAAAAACTCATTTTTAATAAATACTTCATGGCTACTTGATTTTTAAGCTTCATTTAATTTTCTTACTCATAATAACTTCTAATAAAAATAGAATTTTAAACTAAATTAATATAAACTTAGTAAATTATGCTATACCAAATAAATATAAAAAACAAAATTATTATATTTAAATTCTTGCGAAATAATAAAGAAGAAATATATTTAGCTGAAGAAAATAAAAATTTCTTTATAAATAATGATGAATTTGAATTTGATATATCTGTTAAAAACTTATCAGATGTTTTTAAAAAAATTCAAATCATAGATGGAACCGTTAAAAACATATTTGAAAAAAATAATACTTACACATGGAATATAGACCTAAATAATTATCCTAAAATTATCAATAGGTTTAAATCAATTATTCCATATATTATTAGAAAAATAAATAAAAATAACCCTCTTTTAGAATTTCAAAAAAATGGTATTAAATGGCTATTAGCGGATGACAATAGAATTTTAGCAGACGATATGGGCCTAGGAAAAACTTTACAGGCATTAAAATCTATAGAAAACCTAATTTTTATAAAAAAAGTATCTAATATATTAATTTTTTGTCCTAATACTCTTGTTAAAAATTGGTCTTCCGAAATCCTTAAATGGGTTCCATTAATAACATACGAAGAAGTAACTAGTTTAAAAAATGTCAATGACATAAATTTTTTTAGCAAACTGAATAAATCAAATATACTTATATTACCTTATTCTCTTCTGGAAAAAATTGCTCAGTATGGACCAATTAAAACATACAAGTTCGATCTGATTGTTGCTGATGAAGCTCATAAATTACGTAATAAAACCTCAAAAATACATGAAAACTTTTGTAAGCTAAATAAGACTAAAACTTGGTTATTAACAGGTACTCCTTTAGAAAGGGATATTAATGATATACAAAATATTTTATACTGCCTCAACAAGAGAAAGTTTCCTATTAGAAAATATTCTAGCGACTTTGTAATCAAATCTAGACTTGAATTAAATTCTTTAAGAAGACTTAAAAAAAATGAGTTGAAAGACCTTCCTGAATTAAAACATGAAATATTAAATCTAGAAATGAACAATAAACAAAAACATTCTTATAGCACTCTCGTTAAAGAAATGAAAAATGCTCCTATAAAAGAAAGAATAGGCTATCTAAGCAAATTGAGTATTGCTGCTACTTCTGATGCTTCTGGCGCATCAAATAAATTTGATCAAACTATTCTCTTATGTATTAATGCACAAAAAAAGAAGAAAAAAATTGTAATATTCTCTAATTATAATAATCCCCTAAGCATGTTAATGAATAAAATTTTGAAAAATAATATTAAAGCAGTATTTATCCACGGAGATGTGGAACTTCTAGATAGGCATAGATTAGTTTATAACTTTAAAAATGATGATAATATTACTTGCCTTTTATGTAATTCTAAGATCGGAGGCGAAGGATTAACTCTCACTGAAGCATCTACTATCATCTTTTTAAACGAGTGGTGGAACCCCTCTTCAAATAGGCAGGCAGAAGACAGAATAAACAGAATAGGTCAAAAAGAAAAAATGAAAATATATCTTTTAAGGTCAATTAATACAATTGATACTCATGTAGTGGATATACTAGAAAGCAAGCATGCATTAGAAAAGGATTTTTTGCTTGCTTTATCTAATAAAGTTACAAATTACGCATAGAGCTTTATGACTACTATTAATTAAGTTCAATTCTATTCAAAATAGAACGTATTTCAGCCCAATATAAATTTAATTGTTCATCCATTATTATTTTATGATCACTATACCTTTTATATTTTTTTCCTATAGTTTCTATATTATCAACCATAGTTTTCCAATCTCGTTCTTTCTTAATATTTTTATGCTTTATCAACTCTTCTATTATTGGCATTTGGCATATATTTTCATATCCTAGTAAGTCAATTTCTTTTTCTTTATAATCAGTCTTTATTTTATCTCTTAGTATACTCAACATAAAATGTGCAGCTTTTATAGTAATTGTTTCTTTCTTATTATTATTCTGTAATACTGGAATGGCCACTTCAGAAGTAATGATAATATCTTCTGTATTATAGACTGGCAAGTCTTCTTCAATATCAACTATTGTTTTTTCATTTTTCTTGTCTTTTTCAGATCTCTTTTCTTTTATAAGAATCATATTAATTTTTTCTTCTAATACTTTAGATATATTACTTTGAATAGTATCTAATGAATTTAAAGTAGAAAGATTATTATTTTGAATATTATTATCTAAATTCAATAATAACTCTGTAATAGATTCTGACATGTTAATAACTTTTTGATTTACCTCCTTAATTTTAAAATCAATAGTTAAATCTTTCTTTGTTAATTTTTTATTTAATATTTTTTTTTCTTGAAATATAGGATTCTCTTCATTACGTATTCTATCTTCTTCAATGGCATTTAAAATAATATTTTTTTCTAATATATTTTTAGCATTTTCAATATTATATAGAAATTTTTGGCTATCTCCTTTTGGACTTATATAAACTAATTCAATTAACCTAGTAATATTTCCTAAAAAAGTAAGAAAATACCCCATAGATGATTCATGAATATCTTGAGATTGGTGCTCAATTAAATTTCTTTGATGTTTGATAACAGATGTAATTCTAGGAATTTCTGCAAATCTCTTAATTATTAGCTGAAAATCATTTTCTTTTTGTTTGTCTTTTAAATCTTGGAAAAGGGCATTGCGAATATTTTTATTTAATTGTAAATAGTTTGCTACAGTCCTAAAGCTATAAGCATTATTTCTATCACTTCTATCAGAAGATATATTATATAAAAGTAATTTTCCAGCTGTCCATTTATAGTCAGCTGTAGCTGAACATATTTTATTTAAATCATTTCCTAAAGGTTCAATACCTTGGTTATGCTCCAATAAACCCAGTTCACTTCCAGTTTCCATAAGATACTCAAATTGACTATTAAGTAATTTAGACAAATCATCTCTTAGTGGTAGACTAAAAAAAATTCTCCAACTCTCAAAAATTTCTTTTTTTCCAATTTTGTGTGCTTCCATTAAATTTCCTATATTTTAATTCCTTAAATATTTGCATATAATTTAACTAAATGAAATCAAACATAATAAATTTATAGATAATATCTCCATAACTTATAAATAATAACCTCATATCTCTAGACTATAACTATACTTGTTAACCCCATAAGGACCTAAGTGTATGTATAGTTGTTTATATTGTCCCTCCCCAAAATATACTCTTAGGTCTTTACCATTAAGAAAGGAACGCATCATGTGGTTTGAAGCCATCGCCTATTTTATTCTTGCTCTTCTTCAATAAAAGTATTGTATGAAACTATTAGAAAGGACTCTCTATGAAGAATATACACATCTTACTGCCTCTGCTTTTAATACTTACTATGACATCATTTCTTATTGTATTTTCTCAAGCAATTAGTAAAGAGGTTAGACAGGATGCTGAGTCAGAACATATTTGTGAGACCAAAACTTTAGGTATTGTTACCTTTAAAGATGATCTTATTAACAATAAAGAAACTAAACAGTATTATGAAGGTAGTGGTGTTTGTGCCTACTCTATACATTATTCTAAGATAAAAGATATTTATGTTTATTATTATCCTGGTGATGAAGGATGTCATAATGGTGAATATAAACCTCCCCCTGATAACTTTGCTGGAAGAATAACTTTGACTAATAATCCTGACGAGAGATATGGTTGGGACGATGCTGTAGAACATGTCATGTGTTTTTATAAATAAAAGTATAAGGAGGTAAAATGAAGTATATCGTCATAGTTTTAATATGTTTTATAGGTATAATCGCCTTATATCTTTATAATAAAGATACGCCTGAACCTAATAATGAAGTCTCTCAGGCAGCAAAAGAAGATAAAGAATCTAGATACGAAAAAAGTCATCGTATTTATTCTAAAGTCCTCAAGAAATGTTCTGATTTAGAAAACTATAAATTTGAGTTAGTTATTCATACAGGGTCAAACTTAGATCTTAACTGTCTAGAAATAGAATTAGCACCTCATAGTCAAGTAAAACCAAAAATACTATCTACAATTCAAATAACTTCAAAACTTCATAACTCTTCAGTTACATTAATGGAAATAAAATCAGTATTTGATATTTGTTCAGGAGAATCTAATCCTTTTTGTAAACATAATCTTATAATAGATAATGAAAAATTTATTTATGTACGTACAAGTGATCAAGCAGAAACATCACTCTTAAAAGAAAACACTTATCATGTTGTAAATAGAACTAGTACTTATAGAAGTAATTATATTTATTATGCAGATAAAAATAAATTATTAGATTTAGGTCAAGGAGGCACTCTAGAATTTGAAGATAATAGCATAACTAAATATGGAGTTAAATCTTATTGGGATGGTGGAGGAGCTTTTTGGTATAATCTAAGAATAGATTATGAGGGGAACTATATTGAACTCATTAATGAAGAAGATTCAGATAAATGTTATCCCTTTGAAAAGTTTAATCATAAGAATGAAGAATTTAAAAATACTTTTAAAGAACAAGGGCTAAAAGAGTTATGTGTTTGGGAAAAATAAATGTAAGTAAATGGAGTGTAAAAGGTTGTAATTTAGGAGGTACTAATGCATGCTCTAATGCGGCATTAATGTATTTTGCAGGACTAGAAGCAGAGCTAGATTATAGTAAAATGGTAAGTTATTTAATACAAAGTATAAAATTATATTCTGAAGATTATGATTGGATTTTAGAGGGTTCGGATGAATGGTTAGAATATAAAGATAAAGCACCAGAAAGTTTTTGGAAAGCGAGAGAAATATATTAGAATGCTATAATAACAAAAGACCTTAAGCACATTTATTTGTTACAAGACTTATTATATTCAGAGTAACTAATTAAAGAAGGACAATCTCAATCCGAACTCAAACGTAATCACATACTATTAACCATGCTTTATTAAAGGTAAATATAATAATGAGTAAAAATTTAAAAACATTAGGAAAATTGAGTCTAGAGGTTTACAAGCATTTAGGAGGATTAAATTTTGATGAGAAAGATCTTCAAGTTGCATTAGGATATGAATTGACGGCAAAAGGTATTGAATATCTTAGAGAAGTTCATATTGAATTGTATTATAAAGATGTGCCTATTAAATTAGGTGCTCCTGACTTTTATTTAAATACAGAAAAACCACCTACTATAATTGAAATTAAATTAGGATCTTCACTTTCAAATTCTAATAGGCAGCAATTAAAAATGTATCTTCTTTCAATAAAAAGAAACCCTAAAAGTGTTCTTAAAAGTGTCAAAAATGGGATTTTAATAAATTTCTTAAAGGAAGACCCTACTACTTATCAAAGTGTTGTGGTTCAGAGAAAGAAAGAACTTTATAAAGTTGAGATAGAAGAATTTAATCTTGATAAAAATGACAATTTGAATCTTATAGATAAATTGTCATTGGGTGCTATTAAATGAATAAAAAATGTCCTAAGTGTAACCTATCAATATTAAACTCTTCTATCATAACTTTTAAAGGAAATATGCAATATAACTTATATGGACATCCAGACTTTGAAGAAGTACAAAAGACAGAAGCACTTTATGGTATTTCTGCAAATATTAAAGGATGTGCCCTTCCATTAGCAGGAGGTAAAACATACTTATACTCATGTGATAGATGTGAATATGAAATGGGAGATTTAGACGAACTAGAAAAGTATGAGTTAGATTTTTCTATTGGAGGTTTTGGTCCCGGTCGTGATAGAATTTTTTGGGATGGAACTTTTTTAAATACATACAAACCTAGGACAGAAGAACAAGATTTTTATATAGTAGATGACATATCTTGGAAAACTTTTTGGAATACTATGGATGAAATAAATGTATGGAAATGGGAAAAAGAATATTTTAATAAAGACATTATGGATGGAGAACAATGGGAATTATGTATAAAGAGAAAGGGAAGAAGAAAAAGAAAAATATTTGGAAGTAATGCATATCCTCAACCTTTAATTCACTATGATAAGTTTATAAATTCTATTAATGATTTAATTCAAGACGAATTTTATATATTAGAGGATGATGACTATGATTAGTCTAAAAAGAAATAGTAAACTCGAGTTTGTAGAAGCACCTGGTAAAAGGGTCAGACAATCATCAATTTATCAACCTCATCAAGAACAAGGTTTTAAAATTAGTCGTGGTAAGTTTAGTGATTTTCTAACATGTCCTCGATGTTTTTATATGGATAGAGTCAAAGGACTTGCCTCTCCCGATATGCCTGGATGGACTCTTAATGAAACAACTGATTTATTATTAAAAAAAGAATTTGATGCTTGTCGTGAAACACAAGAACCTCATCGCATATTTTTAGAAAATAATTTAGAACATTTAGTACCTTTTGCACACCCTGATATGGATAAGTGGAGAGACTCATTAAGAAATGGTTTAATGACCCAGTTTCACAATATTATTTTAACAGGTGGTGTTGATGATATTTGGCAGGACACTAATACAAAAGAATTGATTGTTGTCGATTATAAATCGCAGGCAAGTTCTTATCCAGTAAAAGCATCTTCTTACCTATCTTCTAGTTATCGTGATGGATATAAAATTCAAATGGACTTCTATGTATACTTATTAAATAAAATGGGGTTTGATGTAAGTAAGACTTCTTACTTTTTGGTATGTAATGCCGATAGACATGCAGAAGGTTTTTATGGAAAAATGGATTTCTCTGAAACATTAGTTCCTTATGCATGGAATATAGATTGGATACCTGAGAAATTAGATAGAATGTTAGAAACACTTAATAGCGATGATATACCCGAATCAAATATCAGTTGTATGAATTGTGCCTATGCTCGTCAGAGGTCTATTTATGATAAATTATAGAAAAAAAACTTAAATTTTTACAGTATCTTGTTTTACCTTGCATAAAATTGGTTTTTAATAGTCTCTAGATTTTAATACTGTTCTGGGTATATCAATTTGCGTAATTGATGATACTTCATATTTAATATGATTAGCACCCAAAAACAGATGTAAACTTAAGACTTTGATTATAAAATTAATATTTTGTATATCTTCTCCAATTAGTACTGCAGTATCTTGCCCTTCCAAACGATTGTATTAGTCTACTATTGAGCCACCAATATTACTAGGTTGTATCGGAGTTAAATCCAAGGTAATTATTATTTACTTAATTAGTAAAAGATAAACATCAGAATATTCAAAAAAAGTTACTCATCAATTTCCTCAGTCCAGTAACAACATTTTTCACCTTTTACATATTTTTTATCATATTCTGAACAACCTTTAAAAAAACTATCATTTTCTTTAGAATACCTTGCTATTTGAATACCTTTTTTACATCTTGGACAAGGTTTTGGGGCAACATCAGGAAATATAACTCCTAATCTATTGTTTTCTTTATTAATTAATTCACCCTCTTCCACACAAGTTACGCATAATTTAGTTGGAGTAATATTTAATCTTGGTATTGGGATAGGTAGTGCACATGAAGTACATAAAACTAAATTTCCCATATCAAATATATGTTGTTCCTTATCATCTGTTAATATGAAATTTTTAACCTTACATTTAAAACAAATAAACTTATAAACTATTTCATTTATATTTTTCAATGTTATAGGAGAATACATTGGAAGCTTGATTTCTAAAAAATCAATATCTAATTTATTAATATTACTACAACTATTACATTTAATATTATAATAAGCTGTCATTATTACTCCTTTAATAACTAAAAGGGAGGATCATCCTCAATATCAGAATCTATTCCAGAAGCTTCGTTAACTACTTGATTTACTTCAGTGTTTTTTATTTCATTAGACTGGTTATTGGACTGAAAAGAATCATTATCATTATTATTAGACCTACTATCTAGAAATGTGAGTTCACCTTTATAAGCTCTCAGAACAACTTCGGTAGAATACTTTTCTTGTCCCGATGCATCTGTCCACTTTCTGGTTTCTAGCTGCCCTTCTATAAATAATTTTGAACCTTTTTTAACATACATTTCAATCAAATTTATTAAGGGTTCATTAAATACAACTACTCTATGCCACTGAGTCCTCTCTTTTTGCTCTTTAGTTTCTCTATCTTTCCATCTCTCACTCGTCGCAATAGATAAATTACAAACTTTTCCACCAGTCTGAAAGGATCTAATTTCAGGGTCTTGCCCAACATTTCCAATTAATATTACTTTATTTACGCTTCCT
>Ga0209631_10002348_pt1 | contig 22768 bp, 23 predicted proteins | sample COG_08_FD_184752 | JGI IMG/M metagenome (GOLD analysis project Ga0209631, IMG submission 184752) | Pelagic Microbial community sample from North Sea - COGITO 998_met_08 (SPAdes) (version 2) | ecosystem: Environmental > Aquatic > Marine > Neritic zone/Coastal water | place: Helgoland, sampling... | reverse complement strand
CTGGCACCTATGTGCGCAATCCCCCGACGACTGCACATACACCCAGCTCTGCTGAAGGCTGTACAATCTTCGTGAAACTTTGGCAGTTTGACATGGAAGATCGCGTGCAGTTTCGCAAAACGATGGCGGATGAAGTTGGTCCTTTCGTCGATGGTGTCGCGCATGCCAAATTGCACAGAGATGCGCGCGAGGCGGTGAATTATTCTGTGCTGAACCCCGATGCTGTTTTGGAGAATTCAGAGAGCGGCGGTATCGAAATCTTGGTGCTGTCTGGCTCGGTGAGGTTTCGCGGCGAAACCTTAGGGCAGGGCGCTTGGCTTCGTTTGCCTGATGGCGATGTGCTTAATTTGAACGCCGATAGTGAAGGCGCAACGCTTTGGATGAAGACCGGGCACTTACCTTTCGCCAAAGCGCCAAAGCGCCAAATGTTTAATGTCTGAACGCACACTTATAATTGGCGGTGGGCTGTCAGGTTTGGCGCTTGCGGAAATGTTGGAGCGAGACGGGCGCGATTACGTGTTGCTAGAGGCGCGTTCGCGCTTTGGTGGCCGGATCAAGACAGAGCATTTGGGTGATGGCTATTTCGACATGGGTCCTGCTTGGTTCTGGCCTGCGCAGCCTAGGATCGCGGGTTTGATTGCGCGGTTTGGGTTAGAGAAGTTTGATCAATATGCGTCAGGTGAGTTAACCTTTGAAGACGAGCAAGGCCATGTTCAAAGGGGCAAGGGTTTTTCTTCGATGGAAGGATCTTGGCGTTTGAAGGGTGGTTTGTCTGCTTTGACCGAAGCGCTGGTTGAGCGAATTCCTGAGACGAAACGGGCGTTAAATTCTGAAGTGACAGCGCTCGCTTATGACGGTTCCAACATCACGGGGAGGTTTCGCGGCGAAACCTCCGTCTTTGATAAAGTGGTGTTTGCAATGCCTCCGCGTGTTGCTGCGAAAGTCAAATTTGAACCCGCTTTGCCTGACGACGTGGTGACAGCATTAACCAACGTTCCTACCTGGATGGCGGGCCAAGCCAAGGCCGTGGCGGTCTATGACACGCCCTTTTGGCGCGATGCTGGCCTATCTGGCGATGCAATGAGCCGCCGTGGCCCGATGACCGAAATTCATGACGCTTCTCCGGAAGTTGGTGGACCTTATGCGTTGTTTGGTTTCATCGGTGTTTCGCCGAGAGACCGTGCAGATGAGCAAGTCTTAAGGCATCATATTGTCGCGCAATTGACCCGTCTATTTGGTGAGCCGGCGGCAGAGCCAAAAGCTTTGTTTCTGAAGGATTGGGCGTTCGACCCTAGGACAGCGACCGAAGCGGATAAGGCGCCGCTCTATGCGCACCCGACCTATGGTTCGCCGCGAAACCTAATCGGGCTTTGGAACGGGCAGTTGATCTTTAGTGGAACAGAGGTTGCGGAGCAGTTTGGTGGGTATTTAGAAGGTGCTTTGGAATCGGCAGAAAAGTCATTTAATTTATATTTTTCAGATACTTAGTTAATTCTAAGGCTGTATTTATGAACCGTGCATTACGGGCCTGCCCACCCTTGTCATTCATACGTGATATGTTCCATCCGACATAGGTCAAAGCACGCAAAAGCATAAAGAAATCAAGCAGTTCTAGATTGATTTCGCGTTTGTTTGTGTATCCTTTGATCAAAGCAGCGCGCAGGGCAGGGTAGTCGGGATCGCGCGTGAATTTCAGTAAAGCAGTGGCAATCTCAAACAGCCGATACCCATACCCACCATCGTCAAAGTCAATGAACGTCAGGCGCTGAGCATCATACATCACGTTGGTTGGAACGAGGTCGGCGTGGATCAGACCATAGTCCAATGTCTCTTCATGGCGGCTTAAGAGAGCGTTCGCTTGGGTGCGGACCTGGCGGAATAGCGTTTGTTCGTTTGTGCTAAGCTGAGGGTTCTCCCAAAAGCGATCCCAAAGAGGCGTTTCGCCGAGAAGGCCGTCGCGATTCCATGCGGGACGGGTGAACGTGTCGGGTGGTGTCCACGCGTCGCTGATGATGTGAAACTTGGCCATGTTTTGGCCGAGTTGGTAGAAAATGCTTGCTCGGTTTTCGGATGGGAAGTGCTCGGAAAGCGGTGCGCCGCTTAACCACGATAGAGCGTCTATTTGAGTGTTATCGATCGTTAGCAATGTCTTGCCAGATAGGGTTGGGATGGGGCTGGGGGCGTTTAGATCACCCTTTGAGATTGCTGCCATCCAATCGAGTTCGGAACGCAGCTCTGCATCACTGCGGTAGCCGATGCGGTGAAGGCGCAGCGCATAGGTTTCGCCGCGAAACCTAACGCGGTAAACGGCGTTTTCGCGTGCGGCGACGAGGGTGTAATCAGCGCCGTGCCAACCCCAAAGCGGTAGCGCTTTTTCGACAATAGCGTTCATAGAGCCTGCGTTAGGACGTCATCGAGCGTGTCGAACAGAAGATCAGCATTGTCGATTGAGAAGGGCATGGGTGGCCGAATTTTGAGGGTGTTCTTGTGGCGCCCAAGCTTGGAAAGGATAATGCCGCGATGACGCATGGCGTTGATGATCTTATCGGTGAAATCGCTGGCGGGCGCTTTGGTTTCGCGATCAAGAACAAGCTCTGCGCCAAAGACGAGGCCGGAACCGCGAATGTCGCCGATGATCTCATGCTTGTCTTGCAGCTTGGTTAATCGAGCACGCGCATATGTGCCGACGGTGTCGGCGTTTTCCATCAGGTTCTCAGCGTGCATCTCTTCGAGAACAGCCATGGCAGCGGCGCAGGAAACCGGATTACCGCCGAAGGTATTGAAATATCGATAGCCTTCGCGAAAGCGTGCAATAATGTCCGTATTGGTCACAACGCCACCAACGGGATGGCCGTTTGCCATGGGTTTGCCCAACGTTACAATGTCAGGCGTAACACCCATTTTCTCATGCGCCCACATGTGGGTTCCAACGCGCCCAAAGCCGGATTGGACCTCGTCACAGATGAGCAATCCACCGGCTTTGCGCACAACGTCTGCGGTGGGTTTGAGCCAGCCATCAGGGTTGTCTGGAAAGCCCTCGTTCAGGAAGTAAGGGCAGATGAGGAGCGCGGCGAAACCTGTGCCATGTGCCTCTAGTGCGGCGATCTGTTTTGCAACGTTCTGCGCGAAAATTGTACCGTCAGGATCAGGGGTGCGGTAGCTGTCGGGGGCATCGACGAAGCGGAAATATTGCTCAAGGCCGAAGCCGACTTTCGGCACATTGCTTTGACTGAGTTGGCTCACGAGAGAGGTGTTGCCGTGGTAGGTGGCATCGGTGGCGATGATACCGCGTTTGCCTGTCATGCCCTCAGCCATGCGCAAGGCAATGTCGTTGGCTTCAGAGCCTGTGCAAGTGACTATTGCGCTGTTTAGAGACTGATTCATCGTGCCTGTGAGGCGCTCGATGTAGTCGAGGATCCCGTCGTGCAGATAACGCGTGTGGGTGTTGAGCGTGCTGGCTTGGCGGCATATTGCGTCGACCACGCGAGGGTTGCAGTGACCCACGTGAGGGACGTTGTTATAGCAATCGAGGTATTTGCGCCCGTCAGCATCCCAGAGCCAAACGCCCTCACCCTTAACGAAATGGACAGGGTCGTCATAAAAGGTTGCGACGTTCGGGCCCATGAGGCGGGCCCGATCTTTGATGAGCTGATCTGTGGAGCGTATCACGCCACTTTGAAACCTGCTTCGATGCCGTCGAGCAGCGTTTGCGCATCCGCTTCGGTCAGCACCAAAGAAGGCGAAAGGATCAAGTTAGGGCCTGAAACACGCACCATCGCACCGTTGTCGTAAGCCGTGTCTTGGACGATCTGCGCGCGCACTGCATCAACGGGTTTTTTGGTGGCGCGATCAGAGACCATTTCGATGGCTGTCATGAGACCGTGCCCCCCACGCACATCGCCGATGATGTCGTACTTCTTTTGCAAAGCGAGGCAGCCCTCATAGAGTTGAGTTCCGCGCGCGGCGGCGTTTTCGATGACGTTGAGACGCTTGGTTTCAGCGAGACAGGCAAGTGCCGCAGCGGCCCCAACGGGGTGACCAGAGTATGTGTAGCCGTGTCCGATCTTGGCGTTTGGATTGCCCTCAAACGCCTCGACCATGCGATCACCGAGCATGACGGCACCGAACGGGAAATAGCCGTTGGTGATGGCTTTGGCGGTGGCCATCATGTCAGGCTTGATCCCCCAAAGACGTGCACCAGACCACGCACCTGTGCGCCCATAGGCGGTGATGACCTCATCGGTGATCAAAAGGATGCCGTTGCGATTGCAGATTTCCTGCACCATTGGCGCGAAAGATTTGTGCGGTGGGATAACGCCACCTGCGCCCAAGATCGGTTCCATGATCATCGCAGCGATGGTGTTTGCCCCTTGGAAGGCGATCTCGTCCTCAAGCGCTTGGACGCAAAGCTGTGCGAGCTTTTCTGGGTCGGCCTCGTTGAACGGATTGCGGTAGGTGTAGGGCGCTGGGATGTGGAAACAGCCGGGCAGGAGGGGTTCGTAGGCAGTGCGGAAATTGGCGTTGCCGTTGACGGATGCGCCGCCCATATGCGTGCCGTGATAGCCTTTCTTGAGGCTCAAGAATTTGGTGCGGCCCTGTTCACCGCGCAGCTTGTGATACTGACGTGCAAGGCGCAAAGCGGTTTCAACCGAATCGGAACCACCAGAGGTGAAGAACGCGCGGCTGAGACCATCGGGAGCGAAAAATTCGCCAAGCTCATAGGCCAGCTCAATCGCTACATCATTGGTAGTGCCGCGAAAGATGGAGTAGTAGGGCAGGGTGTCGAGCTGCGCTGCCATCGCGTCCTTGATTGGTTGGCAAGAGTAACCAAGGTTAACGTTCCACAGGCCGCCAACGCCATCGACAACAGTGTGCCCGTCGATATCGGTGATGCTCACGCCGCTCGCGCCTGTGATGATCTTGGGCGGATTGTCAGCGCTGTCTTGCGGAGAGGTCATAGGGTGCCACATTTGGCGCGCGTTGTTCTCTTTCAGAAAATTAGAATCTTTCATGATGCGGTGTCCAATATGTGGGGTGTTTCGGAAATTTTGACAGAGTATGCCGGTTAGGACAATATGTTTTTGAACCAACGGTTCTATAATTGAACCGACCAAGGAGAGATAAGATGGATCAGAGCAAGATTAACGCGTTGCGCGCAGAACCGGTTGCGACACGCACGCATATCATTGGCGGCGAACATGTGCCTGCGTCTGATGGCGGTTTGATGGACATTCTCTCGCCTATTGATGGGCAGGTTTTGACGCAAACAGCGAAGGGGACTGTCGCGGATATGGAGGCGGCGATTGGTGCGGCGCGCGCGGCCTTTGAGGACAAGCGGTGGGCGGGGCAACCCCCGGCGGCGCGTAAGAAAGTGCTGATGAAATGGGCCGATTTGATCGAGGCCAATGCGTTGGAACTGGCCGTTTTAGGCGTGCGCGACAATGGCACAGAGATCAATATGGCAATCAAAGCCGAGCCGGGATCAGCAGCGGGTACGATCCGTTATTACGCGGAAGCCTTGGACAAGATTTACGGCGAAATCGCTGCGACGCCCTCGGACATCTTGGGGATGATCCACAAGGAGCCAGTGGGTGTTGTCGGCGCGATTATTCCTTGGAATTTCCCGATGATGATCGGTGCTTGGAAATTGGGACCAGCCTTGGCGATGGGCAATTCAGTGGTGTTGAAACCGTCGGAAACCGCGTCGTTGTCGCTGATGCGCATGGTGGAATTGGCGCATGAGGCGGGCTTGCCCGATGGTGTTTTGAACGCGGTCACGGGCGAAGGCGCAGTCGTGGGCGAGGCGATGGGCCTGTCGATGGATGTGGACGTTCTGGTGTTCACCGGGTCAGGCGGGACAGGGCGGCGCTTGATGGAATATGCGGCGCGTTCGAACATGAAGCGGGTCTATTTGGAGTTGGGTGGGAAGTCCCCAAATGTGATTTTCGCGGACGCGCCGAATTTGGATGAGGCGGCGAAGGTTGCTGCGGGGGGCATTTTCCGCAACTCGGGACAGGTCTGTGTGGCTGGTTCGCGGCTCTTGGTCGAGGCATCGATCCATGATGAATTTGTCGCGGAAGTGGCCAAGGCGAGCAGTGCGATGAAGGTTGGTGATCCTTTGGATCTTGGGACTGCGATTGGTGCTGTTAACTCTGAAATCCAGCTGAAAGCGAACCTTGGGTTTGTAGAAACAGCGCGCGCCGAGGGCGGTGATGTTGTCCTTGGGGGGAGCCGAATTTTGCAAGAAACAGGCGGCTATTACATGGAACCGACGATTGTGACGGGGGTCACAGTTGATGCGACTTTGACGCAAAAAGAGGTGTTCGGTCCTGTGCTTGGCGTGACTGCGTTTGAGAGTGATGAAGAGGCGGTGCGCCTTGCGAATGCGACCGTTTACGGTCTGGCGGGTGCTGTTTGGACATCGAACCTGAGCCGTGCGCATCGCATGGTGAGAGAAATCAAAACAGGCGTGATGCATGTGAATACATATGGCGGCGCTGATGGGACTGTGCCGCTGGGGGGTGTCGGTCAATCGGGGAATGGAAGTGATAAATCGCTGCATGCGATCGAGAAATACATTAACCTCAAGACCGCGTGGATCAAGCTCTAGGTTGCTTGGAACCCGGGTCTAATTGTTCAAGCAAGTCGAGCAGTTGCTCATAATTTTTATCGCCCAGAGTTTCGCGAAAGCCAACGACTATTTGTGCTGATTGATCGGTGTAGTCGTCGATCAGTTTTTGGCCGGCTTCGGTGATTGTGATGATCTGGCGGCGTCGGTCTTTGTCGTCGCGCTTTTGGCTGATCAAACCCTTGTTGCGCATGGTCGTCGCGATGCGGGTGAGGCTAGGGAACAAAAGCGATGCGCGATTTGCGAGTGTTGATGTGTCGAGCGCGCCAAATTCGCTGAGCACACGGAGCACGCGCCATTGTTGTTCGGTGATGCCTGTTTTGGTGAGCATTTCACGAATAGGAAACATCACGCCTTCGCGCGCGCGAATCAGCGCAATGGGCAAAGAGCGCGAGGTGTTGGGTAGCTTTGACGTCATGGTCTGTGTGTTTTGCACTATGTTTGCACGTCTGCCAAGTCATGCTTGACAACTCTGCGGTGCATTCCTTAACTTGATAATAGTTAACATGTTAAGGAATGACGTGCCGCACTTTCAAATTGAGTATTCCGCGAACCTTGAAGCGGTGGTTGATGTGGGCGCGCTTTGCGAGGCGATCCGCGCAGAAGCAGTGCAGATTGATGCGTTCCCTCTGGCAGGTGTGCGCGTGCGCGCGACGCGTGTGGATCATTATGCGATTGCCGATGGCAATGCGAAACATGGCTTTATCGACCTGTCTGTGCGTCTGCGCGAGGGACGTGCGCAGGATGTGAAAGAAGCTGCAATTTTACGCATTTTTGCAGTGATGAAGAATTTTCTGACACCTGCGATGGGCGCGCATTCCATAGCACTATCTGCAGAAATGCGTGACATTGATGCGTCGCTTTCCCCGAAATTTGGTACGATCAGAGACCACTTGGAGACCTCCTTATGAGTACACTCGACGATAATATTGCAAAACTAAGTGGCTTTCTTGGGCGCTTTCGCGAAACAGGCATTCAAAACCGTATTGGCGGACAGGATGTTGTGGGATCTGGCGGTGTGTTTCAGGCGCACTCGCCTGTGGATAAATCGCTAATTTGCGACGTCGCACATGGGACGGCCGTTGATATTGATCGAGCTGCAAATGCGGCGTCTGATGCGTTTGCGGATTGGCGCGATATGCCGGCGTTGGAGCGTAAGAAGATTCTGATCCGCGTGGCAGAAGGGATTGAGGCGCGCGCCGAAGAGATTGCGTTGTGCGAATGCTGGGACACTGGCCAAGCGCTGAAATTCATGTCGAAAGCGGCATTACGTGGCGCTGAAAACTTCCGCTATTTTGCAGATCAGGTTGTGCAGGCACGTGATGGACAGCATTTGCAATCGCCCACCTTGATGAACGTCACGATGCGCAAGCCGATTGGGCCTGTGGGGGTGATCACGCCCTGGAATACGCCGTTCATGTTATCAACTTGGAAGATCGCGCCAGCGCTCGCGGCGGGCTGCACTGTGGTTCACAAACCAGCCGAAGCATCGCCCCTGACCGCGCGTCTTTTGGTGGAGATTGCTGAGGAAGCAGGACTGCCAGCGGGTGTCTTGAACACGGTTAACGGATTTGGCGAAGGCGCGGGAAAAGCGCTGTGTGAACATCCCAAAATCAAGGCGATCGCGTTCGTCGGTGAAAGCGCGACAGGCTCGCTGATCACCAAGCAAGGTGCGGATACATTGAAGCGCAATCACTTGGAGTTGGGTGGTAAGAACCCTGTGATTGTTTTTGAAGACGCGGATCTTGAGCGCGCGCTCGATGCGGTTATTTTCATGATTTATTCGATCAATGGAGAGCGCTGTACATCGTCGTCGCGGTTGTTGGTTCAGGATACCATTCGCGAAGAGTTTGAAGCGAAATTGGTGGCGCGCGTGAATAACATCCGTGTTGGTCATCCGCTTGATCCCAAGACAGAGATTGGGCCGCTTGTCACGGAAGAACACTTCAATAAAGTGACCAGCTATTTCGAGATTGCGAAGGAAGATGGTGCGACTGTTGCGGCGGGTGGTAAGGTTGTTGGCGATGAAGGTTACTTTGTGCGCCCAACGCTTTTCACCAATGCGAACAATGGTATGCGTATCGCTCAGGAAGAAATTTTTGGTCCTGTTTTGACCTCTATTCCGTTCAATACGGAGGAGGAAGCGCTGAGTATGGCCAATGATACAGACTATGGTTTGACGGGGTATTTGTGGACCAACGATCTGACCCGAGCGCTGCGGTTTACGGACAGGCTGGAGGCCGGAATGATCTGGGTGAACTCTGAAAATGTGCGCCATCTGCCCACCCCGTTTGGGGGCGTTAAAGCCAGCGGGATTGGTCGCGATGGCGGCGATTGGTCATTCGAATTCTACATGGAGCAGAAGCATATCGGCTTTGCGACAGGTCAACATAAAATCACCAAATTAGGAGCGCTCTGATGCCGGTTCCAGCCCCAAATCTATACCCGGATTTCAACACCATTCGCTTGTCTCACGCATGTTTGAACGTGAAGGACCTCGCGGTTTCGAAAGAGTTTTACACCAATATTTTGGGTCTCCAGGTTACCGATGAAAACGACACGCACGTTTACCTTCGCGCGATGGAAGAGCGGGGGCATCACTGTATCGTTCTACAAAAATCGGATGATCCTGGCACGGTTGAGGTGATGGGTTTCAAGACATTTGATGAGGATGATCTAGACAAAGCAAAGGTGTATTTCGAGGGCAAAGGGCGACCTACGTCTTGGGTGGATCGCCCGTATCAGGGACGCACTTTGCTGACCTCTGACAATATGGGCATTCCTCTGGAATTCTATCACAAGATGGATCGTTTAGAGCCGATTCACCAGAAATACGCGCTTTACCGTGGCGTGAAACCGCTGCGGATTGATCACTTCAATTGCTTTAGTCATGATGTGGATGCCTCTGTTGAATTTTACTCTGATTTCGGGTTTCGCGTGACGGAATATACCGAGGACGACGAGAGCAAAAAGATCTGGGCGGCGTGGATGCATCGCAAAGGTGGCGTGCATGATATGGCGTTCACCAACGGCACTGGACCGCGCATGCACCATGTTGCGTTTTGGGTTCCGACACCGCTCAATATCATCGATTTGCTCGATCTGATGGCGACGACGGGGCATGTGGATAACATTGAACGCGGACCCGGACGGCATGGCATTTCGAACGCCTTTTTTCTCTATATTCTCGACCCTGATGGGCATCGGATCGAGATTTATTGCTCTGACTATCAAACGGTCGATCCAGATATGGAGCCGATCAAATGGGACTTGCAAGACCCGCAGCGTCAGACGCTTTGGGGGGCTGCTGCGCCGCGCTCTTGGTTTGAGCATGGAACAAGGTTTGTAGGTGTCGACACGCAAGAGTCACAAATCGCGGCGAGCCCGATCATCGCGCCATAAAGTAGGGACAATTTGATGGATTGGGACGAATACGCCCATTGGGGCAAAAAGATCGCTGATTGGAGCGCAGATTATCACAAAGGTCTGCGTGACCGCCCTGTGCGTGCGCAAACCGCTTATGGTGAGATCGCTGCACAACTGCCGAAATCACCGCCTGAAGGCAGTGACATGATGGAAAACATCATGGCGGATTTCGAGAATATCGTGATGCCGGGGATCACCCATTGGCAGCATCCGCGTTTTTTCGCGTATTTTAATTCTAACGCTGCTGCGCCGTCGATGTTGGCGGAGTTGCTGGTCACGACAATTGCCGCGCAATGTATGCTTTGGCAGACCTCACCCGCTGCGACCGAAGTTGAAGGCGTGATGATTGATTGGTTGCGCCAAGCGATGGGTTTGAAAGAGGGTTACACGGGCGTTATCCAAGATAGTGCGTCCTCTGCGACGCTGTCTGCGGTGCTCACTATGCGTGAACGCGCGCTTGGGTATACGGGCAATCAGGACGGCTTGAACGGCAAAGGCAATCTGCGGATTTATTGCTCTGAGCAGGTCCATTCCTCGATCGATCGCGCGTGTTGGGTGGCGGGCATTGGTCAGGCGAACTTGGTTAAGATTGCGGGCACAGGTGAACGGTTTAGTATGGATGCGGGTGCTTTGCTGGCGGCCATTAATGAGGATCGCGCGGCGGGGCATACGCCCGCTGGGATCATTGCTATTACGGGCGGTACTGGCATCGGTGCCTGTGATGATCTTGGAGCAGTTTTGAAGGTCGCGCAGAGCGAGGATCTCTATACGCATCTAGACGCTGCATGGGCAGGCGCGGCGATGATCGTGCCTGAATTCCAGCGAGATTTCTGGGCAGAAGTTAACGGATTTGATAGCATTGTGTTCAATCCGCACAAATGGCTTGGCGCGAATTTCGATTGCTCTGTGCAGTTCTTGCGTGATGCGCAGCCGCAGTTGAATACGCTCAAAATCGAGCCGGAGTATTTGAAAACCACAGGTGAAAGCGTGGTTAATTATTCTGAATGGACGATTCCTTTGGGGCGTCGTTTCCGCGCTTTGAAGCTTTGGTTTTTGATCCGTTCCTACGGATTGGAAGGTTTGCGGATGCGCATTCGCAATCATGTGCTTTGGGCCGGTGAAGTTTGTGAAGAGATCCGCAAACTTGACGGGTTTGAGATTGTGACAGAGCCGATCTTGAGCCTGTTTTCGTTCCGGTGTCCCGGCGATGATGAGATGCAGCAACGCTTTGTTGATGCGCTTAATGATGACGGGCGGATTTATATCACGCAGGGCATGTTTGAAGATCGGCGTATGATCCGGTTTCAGGTGGGTCAATTCGATACAACACGCGAGGACGTTATGATGGCGCACAGCGTGATTAAGGAAGTTTGGGAGTCTATGTCATGAATTTTGCAAGCTTTTCTGCCGATGGGCAGAGTTTCTATGGTGCTGTTGCAGAGGGCGGCATGGTCGCGCTGAATTCGGTGTGTCCGCAGTGGCCGACCTTGCTGGATGTGATTGAAGCGGGGGCCCTGGCGGAGCTGGAAAAGGTCGCAGAGGGGCGTCCAGTCACGCATGAAGACTATGAGTTCGAGATGGTTTTGCCCAACGCGAAACGTATTCTTTGCGTCGGCGTGAACTTTCCTGATCGCAATGCGGAGTATAAGGATGGCACGACTTCGGCGCCTAAATATATGTCGTTGTTTCCGCGTTTCGCGAGTGGGTTTACGGGGCATAATCAGCCCTTGATTAGGCCACCTGAGAACCAGACGCTTGATTATGAAGGGGAGGTGGCAATTGTCATTGGCAAGGCGGGTCGCCGCATTGCGCAAGACGATGCCTATGACCACATCGCGGCGATCACGATCTGTAATGAAGGCACAATCCGCGATTGGGTGCGCCATGCAAAGTTCAACGTCACGCAGGGCAAGAACTGGGATCGATCCGCCGCGATGGGGCCTTGGTTGGTGCCGTTCAAGGAAGCATCTCAGCTTGATGACGCGCAGATCTTAACACGTGTGAACGGGGAAGTTCGTCAGGATGATGTGCTCAGTCGCATGATGCATCCGATCCGGCGCGAGATCGAATATATCTCGACCTTTATGACGCTTCAGGCAGGGGATATTATTGTGACGGGGACGCCTACAGGGGCTGGTGCGCGCTTTGATCCGCCGAGGTATCTGAAACCCGGAGACGTGGTTGAGGTTGAGGTGAATGGCATCGGAACCTTGGTTAACACTGTGGCTGATGAAGTGCTATGAACGAAGGTGATCACGCGCAAGCAGCGACTGATTTATTAGCGGCTGAGAAGTCGGGTGAGCAGATTGGTTTGCTCACTCTAAAGCATCCTGAAATGGGGATGGATGACGCCTATGCGGTGCAAAACGCGATCTATCGCGCGAAGCTGGCAGAGGGGCGCAAGGTTGTCGGTTGGAAGATTGGGCTCACCTCGAAAGCGATGCAATATGCGTTGAACATTGATATTCCCGACAGTGGAATTTTGTTCGATGACATGGTTTTCGCGCATGGGGCGGTTGTCCCTCAGGGACGATTTATTCAGCCGCGCATTGAAGCTGAAATTGCGTTTGTGATGAAAGCGCCAATTGGTGGCGCGGATGTCACGCGCGCCGATGTGATCGCCGCTACTGACTATGTCGCCCCCTCGATTGAGATCCTCGATACACGCATTTTGCGCGCTGATCCCGCGAGCGGCGTGACGCGTAAAGTCTATGACACGATCAGTGACAATGCCGCGAATGCGGGCGTTGTTCTGGGTGACAAACAGCACGCGCCGGATGCGTTTGATCTGCGTTGGGTCGGGGCGATTACCTCGCGCAATGGCGAGGTCGAAGAGACGGGGCTTGGGGCCGGGGTCTTGAATGATCCGGTTGAAAGCGTCGTCTGGCTCGCCCGTCGCATGGCGCAATATGGGCAGAGCATTGAGCCCGGTCATATCATTCTGTCGGGTAGCTTTATTCGCCCTGTTGAATGCCCCAGTGGCAGCAAGATTAACGCTGATTTTGGACCGTTCGGCCAAGTCGATATTTCATTCGCTTAAAGGAAATTAACCATGCCTGCACCGCATAATCCGTTCAAAGCTGCGATCAATAAAGGGGAGCTGCAGGTGGGCTGTTGGCTTGGCCTTGCGGACGCGTATGTGGCGGAGATCAGCGCCAGTGCTGGCTTTGATTGGGTCTGTGTCGATGGGGAGCATTCGCCGAATGATCTGCGTTCCATTATGGCGCAGTTGCAGGTGCTTAAGGGAAGCGGCACGCATGCGATGGTGCGCCCACCTGTGGGCGATACGGCGCTGATCAAACAATACCTTGATGCGGGTGCGCAAAGCCTGCTGATCCCGATGGTGGAGAGCGGCGCGCAGGCGCAGGCGATGGTGGATGCGGTGACCTATCCGCCGCATGGCGTGCGCGGTGTTGGCTCTGCTCTGGCGCGTGCGTCTGACTTTTCTGGGATCGCCGATTACCTCACCACGGCGCGGGACGAGATTTGCTTGATCGTGCAGGTGGAGAACCGTTTGGGCATGGACGCGCTCGACGATATTCTCGCGGTGGAGGGGATTGATGGGGTGTTCATCGGTCCTGCGGATTTGGCGGCGGACATGGGCTTCATCGGTCAAGCGGGCGCGCCTGAGGTGAAGGCGGCTGTGCTTTCTGCGATTGAGCGGATTGTGAAGGGCGGTAAGGCTGCGGGTATTTTGACGCTGGATAAAGAGCTGCAAACGGCGTGCCGTGCTTTGGGTGCGAGCTTTATTGCGACGGAGATTGATGTGACTTTGTTCGCTGGTGGGATGCGTCGGGCTGCTGCTGGATCGAAAGCGCATTTGGCGGGGTAGGGTGCTGCTTTGGGTTGAATTCGATTTTGAGATTGATGCTGATTAGCGGTTAACGGGTGTTATGTGATGCAATTTTGAGGGGAACGGAGGACACAAACCATCAACAATCTTTTATTACTGAATGGAGCCTATAGGGGCCAAAAAGACAGGTTCTTCTCAAGCGTCCAAAACGGAGAGCTTCGAGCAAATCAACGGCCAGTAAGTTAGCTAGGCCGTTGGCGCTTTTGTCGTTGGTCGAATGCGTCCTGCGTTCCCTGAGGTTCTAAAACGTAAGCAAAAATCATCGATGTCGAACCAGCCGTCAAGAACATCATCAAAAACATCATGCCAGAATACCCTAACCCAGCGGCACGCGTTCCAATCAAAGCGTCGGGTCCCGAAGACATCATACCAAAAGAACCGCCGTTCATTGCAAGTGACCACAGCATTAACCAAAAGCTGGTTCTATTCATGGTTATATTTGACCATCCACCAATGATGAATTTCACAATCTCACGGAGATAAATGAAGGCCAAACACACCGAGGCAAAGATCAGAATTAGCCCAGTGATCATGCCATATTCGAACCACGCTAGCATTTTCAAGAACTTGGCTTCATCGACTGCCATTTGCCGCCAACCGTCAGGGTACCATCGAAAACACCAATAAATGAAATCGAGAATAAACGCATGACGTAGTTGACGCCGCAAATGAACACGATTCCATACATGACGCGACGCGTGGTCAGCGAAACTGTTGGTTCTGTGGGGCTGAACATAGAAAAGCTCCAAATAGCTCGATAACTTTTATGAGCAAAAAGTGGCTTTTATTCGGCGATCAGCAAAGAGAGCAATTTCCTAACTTTCTTTTGGTTCGGCTGTTCATCCCAATAAATCGTTACAGCGCTAAAGTCCTCCGTCAAAACAACTGTTTTTTGAACAGATATTTTGAGGAACTCGTTTTACCGATAAGGCCTGTTATGTGAACCGCAAATACCGCACCAAACTCAAAGCCCCAAAATCCCTCGCGCCTCGGAAGTCGTAGCAACGGGGCGCTCGTATTGTTCGCAGAGCGCAACCGCGCGCGCGACTAGGGCGGCATTGGAAGGGGCGAGGGTGTTTTTGTCGAGGCGGATGTTGTCCTCTAGTCCCGTGCGCGCGTGACCACCGGAGGAGATCGCCCACTCGTTTACCACGATTTGCTGCGGACCGACGCCAGCAGCGCACCAAGGGGCGTCGTCGCCGAACAGACGCGCGACAGTGGCGCGGTAGAAGTCGAACACAGCGCGATCAGCGGGCATAGCGTTCTTCACACCCATCACAAATTGCACATAAGGCGTGCCCGCGAGTTGGCCGCGTTTGTGCATCAAAGCAGCGTGAAAGATGTGGGACAGATCAAACGCTTCGATCTCTGGCTTGATCTTGTATTTGATCATCTCTGCGGCGAGCCAATTGACCAGATCGGGGCTATTTTCGTACACACGCGTAGGGAAATTATTCGAGCCAACGGTGAGCGACGCCATATCAGGTTTCAATGGCAGCATGCCGCCACGCTCGCGACCCGAACCAGAGCGACCGCCTGTAGAAAGTTGCACGATCATATCGGGGCAATGTTTCTTGATGCCCTCTTGAAGTGCTGCGTAGCGGTCAGGGTCAGCCGTCGGTTTGCCGTCGTCATCGCGCACATGGCAGTGGGCGATGCTGGCGCCCGCCTCGAACGCAGCATGTGTGCTTTCAATCTGCTCGGACAATGTGATGGGCACAGCAGGATTGTCCGCTTGCGTAGGAACAGAGCCCGTGATCGCAACGCAGATGATGCAAGGTTTGGACATGGTTTGATCCTATCGGAAAGAGGCCGCCGTTTCAGGTAACCAGAGTGCGATACCGGGGATGAGGAACACCAGAACGATCAGCACGAACTGCGCGAGCACGAAGGGCATAACGCCTAGGTAGATCGAGGAGAGTTTGACGTAGGGCGCCATCCCTTTGATGACAAACACGTTCATGCCGATGGGGGGCGTGATGAGGCCAAGTTCGACCACCATCACGACGATGATGCCAAACCAGACGGGGTCAAAGCCGAGGTCTGTGATGATCGGGAAGAAGATGGGCACCGTCAAAAGGATCATCGCGAGCGCGTCTAGGAAGCAACCCATCACGAGATACATCAGCAAGATGATCGCCATGACGGCCATCGGGTGCATATCTAGGCCAGAGACGAAGCCAGACAGCGCGGCCGCGATGCCGGAGAAGACCATTAGGTTATTGAGCGTCAAAGCACCGATGAGAATAGTGAAGATCATGGCCGTCGTTGTCACGGTTTCCATCAACGCTTCGCGCGTGTTTTTGAGCGTCATACGCCCCCTGAGTGCGGAGATGACAAAGGCGCCGACAGCGCCGATGCCTGCGGCCTCGGTCGGGGTGAAGACACCGAAATAGATGCCGCCAATCACGATTGCGAAGAGTAGGATGATCGCCCATGTGCGCCCCAGCGCTTCGAATTTTTCCTTCATGGAAGTTTTTTCGCCAGCGGGGCCGATGTCGGGATAGATGCGTGTGACAATGACGATGACCAGCATGAAACCAAGGATCGTCAGAACACCGGGCAGGAAGCCCGCGATGAACAGATCCCCGATAGAGGTCTCGGTCAGAACGCCATAAAGGACGAGGACAACAGAGGGCGGAATGAGAATACCGATGATGCCGCCAGCGGCGACGGAACCTGTGGCAAGGCTTTCGCCGTATTTATAGCGCTCCATCTCGGGCAGGGCGACTTTGGACATGGTCGCCGCGGTGGCAACAGATGAGCCACAGATCGCCGCAAAGGCACCGCACGCACCAACAGTGGCAAGGGCAAGACCGCCGCGAAACGCGCCCATCCAAGCATTGAATGCACCGTAGAGTTCTTTGGACAGACCAGAGCGCGCAGCAACAGCGCCCATAAGGACGAACAGCGGCACAATAGAGAGGTCATAAGTCACGGTGGTCTCATAGACCGTGGTGCCAAAGAGCGAGAGAGAAGGGCCAAAACCGATGATCATCGACATGCCCGCAAGGCCGCAAATACCCATGGCAAAGCCAATGGGGACTGTCAGAATAAGCATGACGAAGAGAATGACGAAGGTCAGTGTGCCAATTGTAATCGGGTCCATCAGTCTTCCAAATCTGGGGCGAGCGGGTGTGTGTCGCCTTGAATGCTAGGGATAAAAAATTGCACGAGAGCGATGAAAGCCGCGACGCTTGCGGCAACGGCCATGAGGATCACGACAGGCCAAACCGGTAGGAACAGAACGTCCGTCGCGAGGCCGTCTTCATAAAACTTGATACCACGATCCCATAGACGCCATGCGACCAGCGTGATGAACACCACCGCACTCAGCGCGGCGAGCATCGCAAATATGCGCTGAACGAACTTGGGAACGACAGTGTCGAGCACATCAACGGCGATGTGACCGCGATCTAGTGTCGTGATTGCAAGGCCAAAGAGCACCAAAAGGCCCATGCCAAGCTGGATCATTTCGACAGCAAACGTGATGGGTGAGTTAAAGAAATACCGCCCGACAACATCGACAAAGGTGATCAGCATCACGGCTAATAGCACAACGCAGGCAAAGCCAGCGAGCGCTTTGGACAGAGATTTCAGAAGGTTTTCCACGGACAGGCCCCTGACGCAAAAAGAGCGGCGCCAGAACAATTCCGGCGCCGCTTGTTTCGTGAGCGATTAGTTGGAGTATTTCGCAACTGTCGCTTTGAGGTCTTCCAAGAGCGCAGCGCCATCGAGGCCGGCTGCGTTTGCTTTTTCAACCCATGCGTCGTTCATGAATGCGATCTTGTCGCTCCAACGTGCGAGCTCTTCGCCCTCAAGCTTAGAGAAGACGCCGTCCTGCTCTTCTGCAAGTTTACGGCCAACCGCGTCCGCGTCATCCCAGCCTTTGCCGAAGATTTTAGCGCCTTCAATGCCGCCCAAGTCTGTCAGCACTTTCTTGTGCGCGTCAGACAAAGCGTCAAACTTTGCAGGGTTCATCATCACAGCGAATGGCGTTGTATAAAGACCACCCGGGATTTCGAGGTGATAGTTCACCAGCTCACCCAAACGGAAACCACCAATGGATTCGAATGGGAACATCGCACCGTCTGCAACACCCTTTTGGATCGCTTCATAAGCTTGCGTCGCTGGCAGAGCCACTGGTGTCGCGCCAAGAGCTTCACCCATACGCACACCGCCGCCGCCAACGCGCAGCTTCACGCCTGCGAGATCTTCAAGCGTCTTGATTGGCTCTTTGGAGTGGATCGCGCCCGGACCATGCACGAAGATCGTGATGATTTTGACGTCTTTGAATTCTTTGTCGAACCCGATGTTACGGTCGTACCAGTCATACGCTGCTTGTGAGCCTACTTCCGCGCTTGGGGACAAGAACGGCAGCTCTGCGCCGCGCAAGATCTCAAAAGGACCAGGCGTGTAGGCCACAACGTGATAGGACATATCCGCCGCGCCATCGCGTACGATATCGTACTGGCCCGGTGGCTTTGCGATGGGGGCTGGGTCGATCTTGATCTTGAGCGTGCCGCCGGATGCTTCTTCTACCGCAGCGATCCATGCAGGCAGGGTTGTTGCAGTGTGGTGGTGCTTGGGTGGTAGCCATGTGGACATGCGCAATGTGACGGTTTCCGCGAATGCGGCTGTCGCACCAAGGCCAAACGCAAGTGCGCCTGCGACCAAGCTGGTTTTCATGATTGTTCTACGTTTCATTTGTTTTCCTCCCAGAAAATTTCGTTCACTTTTTCCACGCGACGTGGATCGGAACTTTATGAATCGCAGCAAACACCATGTTCGCGAGGGCGGCAATACAAATTCGTTACGTGTTTTCGCGTAGTGCACTTAACTGCGTAACAAGATCGTCCGCTGTTTTCCAAGCGATCTGTTGTTTGTCTTGCGCGCTGAGATCAGCAGGTGCGAGCGCGTGGGCGTAAGGATCATCCTTGAAGATCGGATAATCAGAGCCAAGCATGATGCGATCCGCGCCAAGCAGTTTGACCGCAGCTTCTAACGCGCGCGGCCCGAGAGAGGCGCAATCATACCAGACGCGTTTTAGGCGCTCAGTTGGGAACGGCGCGTCAGGATTGCGGTGGCGCGCGATACTCTCGATGCGCTCGAATATGAAAGGCAGCGTGCCGCCAAGGTTCACCACTTGGAACGTCACGCGCGGGTATGCGTCGAGCATATCAGATAGGATCACCGTCAGTGCCACTTGCGCGGCGCTGTTTTGCAGATCAAGCGCAGAGAGGCGGTATTGCATGTGATCTGTAGGGCGGGCAGGGGGTTCCTCGCCCACCTTCAGACCGGGATGGAGCATGATGTGACAGCCGTAGGTGTTGGCTGCGTCAAGGAGCGGGCGCATCTCTTCCATGTCAGCGAGTGTGTTGAAATAGTTTGACGGCAGGATAATCCCCGGCAAGCCAAGGTCTCGACGAATGCGGAGCACTTCAGCGCAAGCGAGATCCATGTCGGCAAGCGGCACACCTGCAAGACCAATAAGCGCGCCCTGCGTCTGCGCGCCCAGCTCGACAAGGTGATCGTTAAACGCATAGATCGCCGTCGCGATCTCTTCCGCGGGCAAGAGATCAACCCCCAGCGCACCCGGAAATGTCAGCAAGCGGTGGGTGAGACCCTGCGCATTCATCTCAGCCAAGCCAACGCGGTGATCGTAGTAGTGTTCTGTGAACGGAAATTCACCATTCATCGCAACCATTTTGAGCGTGCCGTCATCTGCCTTGCGCAGATAAGGGCGTTTTTGACGGGCTGAAATCGTCTCGACCAAGCCACCGCCATAGTAGTGCGAGTGCATGTCGATGCGGTACTGCTCTTTGCCCATATGCCTGCCCCAAAAGAAAAACCGCAGCGCCCTGATGGGAACTGCGGTTTAACTTAGCTTAGTCTTTGGCTGAATAGAAAGTCCTTACAGACCCCATTTCGCCGCTGTTGTCTCGAAGAAGCCTTGTGTCTTTTTCAGCTCAACCCATGAGTTCACATAGTTGATCCAGACTTGGTCTGTCTGTGGCAAAAGCATCGCGATTGGTGTTGGGGCGCGGGGCGCTTCGACGCCGATCTGCGTGAGGTTTGGGAACTTCGTCAAGAGCGTTGACCCTTCGATGTTGGACGTGATGAACACATCCGCACGACCAGAGAGGACCTCTTGGAAGCCACGCGCAGGCGCTTCTACAACAACGATCTTCGCATTCGGGAACCAGTCACGCACGAGCTTTTCGAACGATGTGCCAAGCGTTGTGGACACTGTGACATCAGCGTTGTTGATGCTCTCCCACGTGGTGAAGCGGTCCGCTTTGTCGGTCGTTGTGAAGGGCAGCATCTCGACAGAGATGTAGCTGCTTGAATAGCCAGCCGCCTTGAGACGTGCAGGGCTGATCGATGCGGAACCCGTCATGTGGTAGTTGCCGGCGACAACGCCGTTCACCAATGTTTTCCAATCCGTTGGAACGAACTCGACTTCAACACCAAGATCCGCGCCAAGCTGTGTCATCACGTCGATGTCGAAACCCACATATGAGTTTGTCGCAGGATCACGCACGGACATCGGGTTCCAGTCACCCGTTGTGCCGACTTTCAGAACGCCGCCGCTTAGAATGTCATTCAGAGCAGATTGCGCGCTGGCAGGTGCGCCGACAAGCGCAGTCATGCAGGCCGCAACAGCGCCCAGTTTTTGAAGTAGTCTCATGGTATTTCCCCAGTGTTTTGGATCAAGTGTTAAAGTCGGACACGCGGTAAGCGCATTGTGTATATTAATTGTTCCCGACATGTTCTAAAGCGTTTGACGCGAAGTTCAAGGAGCGTGCGATGACCAAGACAGGCGATGCTATTGAGATAAGTGGTCTCAATAAGTGGTATGGTGACTATCAGGCGCTCAAAAATATCGATCTGAACGTGGCGCACGGCGAGCGTATTGTGGTCTGTGGCCCATCGGGGTCTGGCAAGTCGACGCTGATCCGGTGTGTGAACTCGTTGGAGGAGCACGACAGCGGACGCATCGTTGTTGATGGCATCGAGATGATCGACAACGAGTCGATCAACGCGATCCGCTCGGAGGTGGGCATGGTCTTTCAACAGTTCAACCTGTTCCCGCATCTGAGCATTATGCAAAATCTCACGCTTGGCCCAATGAAAGCACGCGGAATGAGCAAGGCCGACGCGGAAGAGCGCGCGATGCGCTACCTTGAGCGCGTGCGCATTCCCGACCAAGCCCATAAGAAACCTAGCGAGCTCTCCGGCGGTCAGCAACAGCGTGTCGCGATCGCGCGCTCGCTTTGCATGGAACCCAAGATCATGCTCTTTGACGAACCCACATCGGCCCTTGATCCAGAGATGATTTCCGAAGTTCTTGATGTGATTGTCGACCTCGCGGAAGACGGTATGACGATGATTGTTGTGACCCACGAGATGGGCTTTGCACGCCGCGCAGCGGATCGGATGATCTTTATGGATCACGGTGAAGTGATAGAGACGGGCACGCCCACCGACTTCTTTGAAGCGCCCAAGACCGAGCGTTGCAAACAATTCCTTAGCCAAATCTTGCAGCATTGAGAGCGGATTGATGAAACTTAGAACCGCATTCCTGATCAGCTGCCTGATCTTCCTTGTGGGCTGTAACGCGACCCCCGGCACATGGGGTTGGTACGTGATCGACCCGCGCACGCAGTCTGGCTACAACAACATCCGCTTCCTTTTGAACGGCTTTGGCGCGACGATCCTTTTGTCCGTGATTGCCGCGTTCCTGTCGATGGCGATCGGCCTTATGGTCGCTTTGCCGGGCATGTCATCCAACCGCTGGATCAGACTGCCGTCACGCATCTACATCGAGTTCGTGCGCGCCATTCCTTTGTTGCCGATGCTGTTCTGGGTGTTCTACGGCTTGCCCGTTGTTCTGAAATCCATGGGCATCAACGTCAGCATCGATGCGTTCTGGGGCGCTGTGATCACTTTGGCGATTTCCGATTCCGCCTTCACGGCAGAAATCTATCGCTCTGGTATTCAATCCATCGCGAAAGGGCAGACAGAGGCCGCGAAAACTGTGGGCCTGAACTACCGCCAAACCATGCGCTACGTGATCCTCCCCCAAGCCATCCGCCGTATCCTGCCGCCATTGGCGAACCAATTCATCTACATCGTGAAAATGTCCGCATTTGCGTCGGTGATCGGTATGCAGGAACTCACCCGTCGTGCGAATGAATTGGTGGTAACTGAGTACCGTCCTTTGGAGATTTATACTTTGTTGATCTTGGAATATTTGGTTTTGGTCTTGATCATCAGCTTCTTTGTCAGGTGGTTGGAGCGGAAGATGGGATCGGACGAGAGCCGGTGAATGAAACAAATGGGTCTGTGCGAGGCTGTTTTGAACCTCAAAGCGTTACAGTCTCACCCTATTCGCTCACGTCGGTTCACGAACCAGTTAACCCACTCCCAAAGGTGAACGTGACAGCATAACTCAGAGTCACGCCAAGAGGGCGGGATTTATAAAAGATGAAAGTATGAAGTTAATTGTTGCGCTCAGTGTTGTGATTATGACTGCCGCATGTGTTTCGAGCGGCCCTACGAATTCCGGCAATAGCACTTACTCCGAACCCGTCGATGGTGGCCCTACGATGAGTTAAACGCTTTTCGGGTTTGCCTAGAGCGAATTTAGGTATGGATGAGAGGGGCGGCTTTTTGAGCCGCCCTTTTGGGTTTTGAGGGGGGTGGTCGCGGCCACCTTTTTTGCCCGTTAGTTGGAGCGAAAGTCGGGTATGCGGATGGGGTGGATGGCTCCTGCATCAATCGGCGTCGCAATGCGCCATAGTGCAGTTGCTATGAACTGCTTATGAGAGGAGCCAGCCAATGCATGTTACAACAAT